>ERZ1669250.85-NODE-85-length-49265-cov-9.477017_pt1 | contig 49265 bp, 51 predicted proteins | sample MGYA00579295_ERZ1669250 | MGnify/ENA primary metagenome ERZ1669250 (study PRJEB41166, sample SAMN08046056) | hot springs metagenome | biome: hot spring; feature: acid hot spring; material: thermophilic sediment; isolation source: thermophilic sediment from acid hot...
GTGTGGCTCGGCTGCGCAACCCTAAGGGAGGTTAAGGCGGCCGCGCCATTCGAAGTCCCCAAAGTCCTCACGTAACGACGCGGGGAGAGGGGTAGATCGCATGATCCCCAGAACGGATTGCTGAATAACGGCCTGCATAGCATACGAGGATGATCCTATAAATAAACCACTAAGCGTCAAAGAGCTGGAGACAGCAGCAGATCGTACTAGGTCTAAGGTCGGGAGCAAGGGAAAGCGCCGTGAACATAAGGGAAAAACCATTAGGGATTTTTCCCATGGGTCTGAGAGAAGAACTGATGAGATCAGGAAGTGCCACGCTTTGGGGTACAGGAAGTTTAGCGAAAAGAATCGATTATGGCATGTGCTGGGCCATCGAGGGCTTCTTGTCTGCCATGAAGAAGATCAATGAATATTCAACCCTTAGAAACGAGAGAACGCTCGTGGTAGAGGCTGTTCAGAGAGCCTAAGCTCATGACTTTATGGCCTGCTACGCGAGGGTAAAGACGAGAAAATAGGAGAGGTAAAAAAGCAGGGAAAAGAATCACTTAGGGATTGTTCAACGAAGCATAGGGGCTATCCGTCATTTGCTGAATGGGATTTCCGTTTGCTTAAGCCCGGTAAGGTTAAATATAGATAACATAGTTTATTCGTTAAGGCGATTAGGAATGTCCACATGGGAAGACAGATTGATTAAGAAAATGGATATGGTTAAAAAGATGAATTATGGGGATAGGTTATCCCTTTACTCCGACGTGAGACTTATCAACCTCGCGATACTGGAGTCGGTAAATGGCTGGAATCAATGGCTTAGTGATCCAGCCATAATCGACACCTTCACGGAGGATGAATTGAGAGAGCTATTCGACGGGTTTAAGAAAGTGGCCCTTGAGTTCATGGAAATGGACCTGAAGTGGACCACAAAGAAGGGCCGCGCCGGACAAGAACAGGGCGCCGGGGATACCTTTGGCGTCAGGTGAGCGGTGAAACGTTTTGGGAGGAGCAAGTTTAGCGAGCGCAAAGTATGAAGCGCTTTTCTCGCTGGAAGTTGACGGTCCAGTTGACCGCGCTGACATAGTGGGCGCGCTTTTTGGCCAGACAGAGGGCCTATTCACGGAGGAATATGATCTAAGAGAGCTTCAAGAAAAGGGTAAGATAGGTAGGATTCAAATAAATTCTGAGGTGAGGGGGAAGAAGACAATAGGAGAGATAACCGTTCCATCTAACCTCAGCAAGGAAGAAACCGCCTTTATAATCGCTATAATAGAGAGCGTCGACAAGGTAGGGCCCTACAATGCTCACATAGAGTTAAAATCGTTTAAGGATTTGCGTCAGCAGAAGCGGGAAGAGATACTAAAGCGTACCAAAGAAATAATTGAGAAACAAAAGGAGCAGGAGAACGTAGGTAGCGTCGAGGAAGCCCTTATGGAGCTCATGTATTCCATAAAGGGTTCTTCGATCGAGGAGTACGGACAGTCAAGGCTCCCAGCTGGCCCTGAAGTTAAGAAATCCGAGGAAGTCATCCTTGTGGAGGGCAGGGCAGACGTCGTTAATTTGCTCAAGCATGGGTATAAGAATGCCTTGGCTTTGGGAGGTGCCACGGGTGGCAACATCCCGAAAGAGGTTATAGAGCTTGGCAAGGAGAGAACTCTCATAGCCTTTCTTGATGGAGATCGCGGAGGCGACATGATACTGAGAGAGCTTGAGGAAGCTGGCGTTGACATCGATTTTGTTGCCCGCGCTCCCAGCGGAAAGGAGGTAGAGGAACTAACAGGCAAAGAGATAGCAAGAGCGCTAGATGCTAAAGAGCCATTTGTTAAGACCCGTGAGCGTATCGAGGAAAGGGCTAGAGTTGAAGCTCACGAAGCTACCGAGCAGGAGAGCGTCGAAGCGCGGCCTGAGCAAATCGCTGAACAAGCAGTTGAAAAGGTCGAGGAGCAGCAAAAAGAGGAGGCCAAGGAGCAAGCCGTACCACTTGCGCAGGTTCGTGGCGAAGAGCAGGCTCATCCCGAGGAAGCTGCACCTCAACTTACTGTAGATAAGAAGGTCCTAGATGTCTTGGACAGCGTTCAGGGGACGCTGGAGGCAGTGCTTCTTGACTCAAAGCTAAACACAATAGCTCGCATTCCGGTAGGAGATCTTGCCGAAAAGTTAGGAGATTCAGAGCCAGATAAGGTCTACGCGGTCGTTTTCGACGGCGTAATAACTCAGCGCTTAGTTGACATAGCAGCGGAGAAGAACGTCAAGACCATAATAGGGGTACGGGTTGGCAACGTTTCCAAGAACCCGCCTGGCCTTACCATAATGTCAGAAAAAGAACTCAGGAAGCGTTAGGGGGCTTCGTCGTCGGCTTTGCGTGCCGAAGTCTCCCAGCCTAGTTTGTTCGAAAATCGACAGGACCTGAGCCTGAAGAGTTGATAGCTCTTTCTTGTAACCCTCTAGGTCAACACCACTCAAATCAGGCTTAACCCAAAGGGGAGGCATCAGGCTTCCATTTATCATCAACACGCCTCTCCTCCTTTTGATTAAATCATCTGCTCTTATCTCTCTCTCGACAACCAGTTGAAACGGGCTTACGACTTCAGGCATTGATGGAGGCATTTCTTCTTTGGCCTCTTTCGGCCCTTTCTGTAGCACGGCGGCTATAAATGACGCCTGATACTTCCTCGCTAGGGGAGAATATCTAGGATTACTCATTTGGAACTCGGCGAATACTCCATCATTGCTTATTCCTGCCCACTCTCTTTCTCTTCTTCCCACGAGGACCTTGCTGTATTTTGCCACAGCAGTTCCAACATCGTCGCCTGATATGATCTTTGCTCCGCATTTGTAAAGGGGCTGGCCCTCGCTTTCTCCTGCAGGTAGCCCTTCGGCGACCTGAGAGAGAAGCTTCATCTTCAACCCCGAGTCCGCTATCTTAGCCAGATCGGCTAGATCGCTTGCCAGTACAACGGAATCGTAAAAAGCTCCTTCATGTATGCCAGTTCTTGCGTAGACCGCCTCATTTTCTTTGCGCTTACGTATGAGGGACGCTATCGAGTTAAAACCAGACGTCAGCAGAAATGAGTATGAGGACGAGGACAACTGCATGAGGAACTCGACCGCCTCCAGCAGGGTTGGAAAAGCATTAGGGCCCGGAAGATCGTAAAGACCGGTAAGGTGTGAAATCTCTAGAGGATCAAAAGCGATCCTTCCCTCTAACTTAGGAATGCCCCATCCCTTTATCATCGATCCCTTACCGTCCCTGCCAAGGGCCCTGAGTTCCTTGGCGTGGTCGAGGGCCAGGGAGTCAAGCGCGCGCCTGCTGCGCGTGGTTATCCCTATGAAATCTGGATCGTAATAACCTATGGTTGCAAACAAGCCCTCGCCCTCGACTTCATCTCCGAACGTGCTCCTCATCGAGCTGTATATCTTGAAGCGTGGCCACGCGATCATATCGACCAGGACCCACCTGATGTTCGGCTTTTCCTTTCTCTCGGAATCCTCAATTCTCTCAATCGCGAACTGCGCTTGCTGCTCAGGGCCGTAGGAATATGTCGGCGTGAGTTCGGCCTTACACCACTTGAACAGCGGGACCCTGTCTATTCGTGTTGACAGCGCCTTGTAACGTCTCTCGCCGTCGGTATACCATATCTCAAGCTCCCCGGTGGCGTTTTTTCTTGCAATTATGGGAAAAATTTCTTCTTCCATATAAGCTTTAGATGCTGTGAATTATAAATTTTTTGTATTTAACGGCTAGACTTAAATTTGTGCCCGCTTCTTCTATGGAAATTGAGCGAAAAAGAAGGAACCCCTGAGGGGCAAACGAAGGAAGGAGCTACGTATCCAGTTGGTGACTTCTACAAGGTGCTCGACGGGTACACGATACTGAAAAGCCAAAACTTCTGGGAGGCCATACTCGCCGTGGAAACGGGAAACGGGTCGAAGCAGATTAGGCTCTACCGCTGGAGAAATAAGAACGGGGAATGGAAAGTAGATCTCGCAAGGTTTAACATAAGTTCGTGGGACATCGAGGTCGTGGCATCAAAGATAAAGGAATTTAAGAGTAAATACATGGGGCAGTGATCGATCTCTTTTCTGCTTGCTGCCTGAGGTCTCGGACTTCAGGGAACCCCTAACCATGGCGTACTCATGCCCATTTATGACTACGTCCCGGAGCACTTCTTCAACCCTGATTCTATCGCCGTCATCAAGCTGTTTTTGGCAGTAAAAGAAGTACTCGTTTAGAATGCTATCACATGGCACTTTTTTGAAGGTCACCGTCATTCCCTTTATGAGTCCTTTCTTCTCCACTATGGTCACTATTGGTGCCCTTTCTATCTCGACTGCCCTCAGGTCTTCTCCCGTCTTCGGGCACTTTCTCCCGGCATCTCTAACGGATTTTACCCTATAGTTGGCTTTTGGGTCAAGGTCTCCTCCGCAAAAATCGCGCAAAGGGCAATCTAAACAATCCGACTCACCAACCCACCTCTTGAAAGTGTAGCCGACCTTCGCGGACTCGGCAGGCATAAGCACGACTTTTCTCTCCTGCATATTTTAAAGAAAGATCCGCATTTAAGAGGTCCGCTGGGTTTCGCCGAGCTCCGATAACGTTAAAAGCAAAAAAACAATACAATTGTGTTCTAGCTTGCAAACAGCTAAAGTCTTTAAGGGCACTACGACGGTCGGTGCACTTTGTTATGATGGCGTCATAATGGCCGCTGACAAGAGGGCGGTTTCTGGTTACTTCATAAGCCACAAGAGGACTGATAAGATCTCTTTGATAAAGCAGTACATAGCGGTTACCATGGCTGGTACAGTTGCTGAGGCTCAGATATTGATAGATCAGCTTAAGGGTGAGGCCAACCTGTTCGAGATGACCTATGGCAGAAGGATGTCCGTTAGGGCGCTCGCGTCGCTTGCAGCCCAGAACATGGGAGGGCAATACCGGTTCGCGCATTACCCAATTCAGCTCATAATCGGAGGATATGACGACGATGGCCCTTCGCTGTTCGCCGTGGACTTCTTCGGTGCTATGACCGAGGAAAAACTCATAGCTACGGGCTCGGGTTCGCCAGTCGCGCTCGGAGAGCTCCAGGGTCACGACTTTCTTTCTATGAAGGTTGAGGAGGCCCTACCCATAGTTAGAAGGGCAATACAAGCGGCAATGGAGTGGGATACAGCCACAGGAGAGGGCGTCGACGTGGTGGCAATAACCAAAGAGGGCGCTAAAAAGTTATGAGGAATCCGGTGAACTTTTTTGGCTGATTATGACCTCGAAGCAAGGCTGAAGCAGATAAGGGAGGTAATATTCAGGAGCGTCCCTCCAGAAGCAAGGCTCACGAAGGTCGAGTTTGAGGGGCCCAACATAGCGCTGTATTGCGAGAAGCCACAAGCGCTCCTTTCAGATGAAAGCATAGTGAGAAGCATGGCAAAACAGATAAAGACCAGGATTATTGTAAGGACCGATCCATCTCAGCTTATGCCGCAGGAAGATGCCGAGAAGCTCATAAGGGAGACCTTGGGCGATGATATCGGCTTGGAGAGCATAATATTTAATGAAGATGAGGGCGAGGTCATGATAGTGGCAAAGAAGTATGGCCCTTTGGGCGGGCCTAGCAGCCCATTGCTCAAGGAAATAGCCCAGAAGACTGGTTGGAGACCACTCTTCATAAGGGCCCCTCCAATAAAGTCCGCCACGCTTAAGGGGATCTTATCGCTGATGAATAATGAGGGAGATTACAGGAAGGACTTCCTAAGAGAAGTGGGACAGAGCATACACAGGCCCCTCATATATAAGAACAACTACGTGACCGTGAGGGCACTAGGAGGATTTCAAGAGGTCGGAAGGAGTTCAATACTTGTTGAGACGGCGTCTAGCAAGGTTCTTCTGGATTGTGGCGTTAAGCCAGGAGCTGTTAACAGGCTTGACGAATTCCCCAGGCTTGACGCGATTGATTTTGATCTTGATGAGCTTGATGCCGTCATAATCAGCCACGCTCACCTAGACCACATGGGCTTTCTTCCCTATCTGTTCAAGTACGGCTACCGTGGCCCCGTCTACATGACAAGGCCCACCATGGAGCTCATGGCCTTGCTTCAAAGCGACTACATGGACATAACCGAGAAAGGAGGGGAAAAGCCCCCCTATGGCGTTAACGACTACAAGAAGGCCCTTCTTCACACGATCCCCCTTGAATATGGAGAGGTTGTAGACATATCCCCCGACGTTAAGGCTACGCTTTACAACGCTGGTCACATACTTGGCTCTGCCATAACGCATCTTCACATAGGGGAAGGGGAGCACAACATAGTTTACACCGGTGATTTCAAATATGCCGACACAAGGCTTCTTCAAAGAGCTGAAACGGACTTCCCCCGCGTGGAGACCCTTATCATGGAGAGCACGTACGGGGCTAAGAATGACATAATGGTGCCTCGCGAAGAGGCCGAAAGGCAGTTCATTGAGGCGGTGAGAGTTACCCTTGAGCATGGAGGAAGGGTTCTAATACCCGTGCTTTCCGTTGGCAGGGCGCAAGAGCTCATGGTCATACTCGCGCAGGCCTTCAATGACCGGGCGCTTCCCAAGACGAAAGTTCACATGGAGGGATTGCTCTACGAGACCACCGCACTTCACATGGCGCATCCTGAGGTGCTGAGCAGGGACTTGAGGGACTCGATATATTACGATGAGAATCCATTCATGCACGAGAACTTCGACATGCACTTAAGGATAGAGGACAGGCAAAAACTAGCTAAGGGAGAGCCGTGCATAATAATGGCACCAGCTGGCATGCTTACGGGAGGGCCGGCGCTGGACTATCTTAAGTACATGGTTGAGGATGAGAAGAACGCCATAATATTCACAAGCTACCAAGCGGAGGGAACTCTCGGCAGGAAGATAGCCAAAGGGGCCAACGAGATACAGTTAGAGGACGAAGCGGGCCAGGAGAAAACATTCAAGGTCTTGATGAAGGTCATCCCCATAGAGGGGTTATCTGGGCACTCCGATAGAAGGGAACTTGTCCAGTTCGTCGAAAGGCTCAGAATGCGCCCTAAGACCATAATAGTGAACCATGGCGAGCCAAGGAAGATCGATGACCTAGCCTCGTATCTCAGGTTCCGCCTTCATGCAAACGCCTTTGGCCTTGAAGTCATGGATGCCATAAGGGTTTACTGAAGGTGGAGAAACTTATAATTTGAGCTGAATATGTAGATGCGTCGAGCTTGAACGAAGAGAAGTCCAGGGGCATACACGACGTTCTCCTTCCGGAGAAGGTCGCGATAGGGCCGGGATTATCAGACGCTGCAAGGGAGTACATAAACAACCTCACGTCTGGTGGCAGGGTGCTCTTTGTGCATGGTAAGAGCTCCTACCTCAAGCTTTCAGGGGTCTTAAGCGGACTTGCTCTTGATGATGTTGAGGTAGGCACCCCTCCATCGCTGGCCGAGGTTTTGGCGGCGTCCGAAAGGCTTCGGTTATCTCATTACTCTGCCGTAGTATCAATAGGAGGAGGATCCGTCATAGATACTGGGAAGCTTCTATCTTTACGCTTGGATATACCAAACGTTTCGATCCCCACGTCGCTTTCTCACGATGGAATAGCGTCCCCACGTGCTTCCCTTAGGTCGAATAACGGGCCAACATCAATGGCTGCCAAAATCCCTAGGGCCGTTTTCGTGGATCTGGGTGTGGCCACGACGTCACCTCACCGTTTCGCAGCGGCGGGTTTTGGGGATACCGTGGCAAAGAAGACAGCCGTGCTTGACTGGAAACTTGCAAGCGAAAAAGGAGTTGAGGATTATGGAGATTACTCCGCCGCACTTGCAGAGCTCTCCGCGGAGCATGTATTGCGGGCCTCAAGTTACATAGCAAATGGAAGCGAATTTGGGGTGAGGGTTTTGGCCGAGGCCTTAGTGAGCTCTGGAATTGCCATGGCCATAGCTGGGTCCAGCAGGCCTGCCAGTGGTTCAGAGCACCTTTTTGCTCATGCACTTCAGTTGCTGCGCCCAGATGCGGCCCTGCACGGTGAGATGTGTGGAGTTGGAACCATAATGATGGCAAAGCTTCACGGTATAGATTGGGAAAACATAAGGCTCTCGCTGCAGGAGGTCGGCGCGCCAGTTGATGCCAGAGGCCTTGGGGTCGCGGATATAGACATAATCAGGGCCCTAACCATAGCCAACAAGATAAATGATAGGTATACCATATTGAGCGAAGGCCTAACCTTTGATGCGGCTGAAAAACTAGCCCGTTCCACGAAGGTCATCGCTTAGATCCCTCGTTTTCCATCTTCTTGCCAGCCGCGACCATGGCAATACCAATGGCAGTGGTTATGGGCTCTGGGGCAGCAATCAAAATCATGCCCAAAGCCATGAGCTTCTTTCCGACATCTGCATTTCCATGCGGATAGCGCTTCATTAACCTATCAATTTCTTCAAGACAACGCCGTTGCGATTCCTTATCAGGGCGTGCCATAAACCGGTTCAAGGATATGTAAAGTTCCACCATGTCGGTCCTTTGATCCATGTACTTTTGCAAGGCTATCTTTTGCGTGGCCGCGCTCAGCTTTTGTAGGTCCCGCTCAAGTCTGTCCAACGAACTACCTTCCATTACCTGAGGGGTATTTCGCGCGAGGTTTTCTCGTTTTTGTTGAAAGTGATTATATCACTAGCGATATACTTAAAAGCGATGCCAATAACAACAATATGAGCGAAGTTAAAGATGCGGTTCCAAGAGGATTCACTCGCTATTACGTTCTTTACCTGCTTTCGAAGAACCCCATGACTGGAAAGGAGATAATCGATGCCGCCTCTTCGGATCTAAGCCTTCATTGGAAACCCTCACCAGGACTGATATATCCAATGCTTGGGAGGCTTTTAGATGAGGGATTCATAGAAGAGGTAGACGGAAAGTACAATATAACTGAGAAGGGCAAGGCCAAACTAGCCGACTACTACAAGTATCAGGCGGGGTTAATTGACAGGATAGCTGCCATAGAAGAGCTCGCAACCAAGATCGCCGATGCGAACTTGCTTGTCACCTCTGAAGTGATCGATAGCGTTACGTCAGGCGTAAGCCAGCTTAGGCAAAAGGTGGGTCCAGAGGTAAAGCTAAAGCGCATCAAGGAGCGCTACAGGGACTTCTTGAAATCCGAGCTCGAAAGGATAAACAAGGAGCTTGAAGGCGAGGCATCCGCGGGGCAATCCGCAGGGCAAAAGGATAAGAGCAACTCAAGTAACTGATAACAGCGCTCTTGCAATGCTTTAGTAAAAGGCACGTTATCCCTGCGCCACGGGAGAAACTATTACTATATTATCGCCTCTTACTACAATAGTTCCCAAATCCCTACTTTTTCCATCTTGAGATACCTCTTCCGCGTTTTCTAGCACAACGTTAAGGTATATATCATAGTTCTTGAGGAGGCCTCTAATCGTTTTTCCTCCTTTTAACACCAGCAATACGGTTTTTCCAAACGAGCTATCCATAAGCTGTTGTGTGGCCGGTTCAGACAATCTGAGTAATCCGGGACCGTTGTACTTAACTCTATCGCACCCGCGTTGAGTAAGGCTTCGTCATTTTGGACCTTAAGCCTACGCGCTCAGCTCCTTGCCTGCGTTCGGCTGTGGTTGACTGGCCATCGGCAGGCCAAAGCTCTCAAACCTTAACATAATATGCTCCTTTAGATTTTAGGTATAAAGCGAAAAGCGTATGACTTTCGATTAAGTCATCATATGACCGCCAAGAAAGTGCTTATTGCAGGAGGAGGCGTAGGAGGAGTTGTGGCGGCAAAGAGGCTATCTGAGCGCCTTAAAGGAAAAGCAGAAATAACTCTTGTCAGCGATTCAGACTACTTCTACTGGCCGCCTTACCTCAGCGATGTTGCCTTTGGGGGCATGGATCCATCCGAGATATACCAGCCGCTTTCTCATCTCTCTCAAAGGGGAGTAAAGGTTATGAAGGCCAAAATAACGAAGATCGCTCCTGAAAACAGGAAGGTGACGACCGAATCGGGAGATGTCGCCTATGACTACTTGATAGCTAGCCTTGGCTCCGTGTACGACTTCTCGAGTTATGGGCTCTCAGCAGGGGTTCACAACTACACGTTGGAAGGGGCGCTGAAGATGAGGGAGGCCCTCTCTTCTTTTGGAGGTGGCAAGCTCGTCATATTCGCTCCAGAAATGGTCCATCGGTGCGGAATGTATCCGTTTGAGCTCGCGAGCAGGCTTGACGTCTCTCTAAGAAAGAGAGCAATAAGAGATAGAGCTGAGATAACTCTGATACATCCCTTTAAGAAGCCTGTCCAGCCTCTGGGAAGGGAGGTTTCGGGTTACCTTGAAGAGAGGTTCCAGAGCCGGGGTATAAACTACGTGGGGGGCGCTAAACCCGTAGAGATAGACCAAGTGGGAAAGAAGGTCGTATTGGAAGGAGAGGAAGTACCATACGACCTCCTTGTGGTTATACCTCCAATAAAGCTCCCTCCTGCCTTCCGGGAGTCTGGGCTCACGGCCAGCACTCCAGCTGGCGAGTGGACTGCCGTGGATCCCTCTAACGCCAGAAGTTTGAAGTACGATGACGTTTTTCTCCCTGGTGAGCACTCAATGCCCTTCTTGGGCTTGCCTGCTGCCGGGGTACCCGTACACTTTTTGACTCTTTCAAGTGCTGCCGAGGTTGCTGGGGAGGTACTTGGTGAGCCAGTAGATCCCCAAGGCATGAGCTCGATGGTATTGCTTATGGATTTGGGTGATCAGGGCGTGATAATCGGGTGCGACTTGGATAGAAGGGAGAACAGTGGATTGGCATGGGCGGGTGACCATTATGAGTACAAGGAGCCAGGTCTTGACTGGATTGGCAAGTGTTACTCGGTGCTGGCGTCTCCCCTTAGCAAGTTCGCTAAGGACATGGTGTACTCGAGCTTTATGCTCACGTCGATGCGAAGGCAGCAAAGGACTAAGAGACGTCAAAATTAGATTCCTTGAGAGTGGTATCTAGGCATGGTCCAATTCCTCGCCAAACCATTAAATATTTGAGGTAAATTAATACGTAAATGGGAAGGAGAAGAAGAAGGAAAATAACTCCGGTGCGGGCAAAGAAAGGAATCCCGAAGGTGTTCAGGTGTCCCAAATGCGATAGCGAGAGCTTGGTGGCAACCCTAACCTCTACCAACGAAAATGGAGACAAGGAATACACGTTAAAGTGCGGTGTCTGCGGTTTCACGCAGAAGGTCGTGGTGAATAAGAACCAGCAAGCCGTTGATGCCTATAACAAGCTCGTTGACATAATAGCTGGCCTGGCGTGAGGTAGCCATGCACGACAGCAATATTGAGGAATATATCAGGAAGACCGTTTCAGAAAAGGGCTTCTTTCATTTCACCTTGGTTGATCCCGAAAAAACTGACGCTTCCCTGAGCAAGAGCATAAAGGAAATAGACCAATCGGGAACAGACGGGTTCCTCGTAGGGGGCAGCACCGGTTTTTATCCGCCAGAGGTCGAGAAAGTGATCTCGAGTATAAAGCAAATCTCAAATAAGCCCGTCATTCTGTTTCCTGGAGGTGTTTTCGGGGTAGCTAGAAACGCCGATGCCATACTGTTCCTCTCGCTTTTGAACTCGCTCAGCACGTACTTCCTCATAGGGGCTCAAGCCCAGGCCGCTGGGCTTATCAAGAGAATAGGCCTAGAGGTCATTCCTGTTGGATACATAGTGTTTGGGAAGAGCAGTATGGTTTCCGTAATGGGCATGACTCAGGAGATTGAGCCCGCGAATTATAAGGCGGCTACAGCTTACGCCTTGGCTGCCTCGCTTATGGGAATGCACGCAATATACTTGGAAGGAGGCTCAGGAGTTCCTGCTCCTATACCGCCAGGCACGGTGTCGCACGTAAAGAATGCGCTCCCTCGTGGCGTTCTGTTGATAGTTGGAGGAGGGATAAGGAGGGGAGAGGACGCAAAAACAGTGGTTTACTCGGGAGCTGATGTAGTGGTTACTGGAAGCGTTGTAGAGGAGCGGGGCGCCAGTTCCTTAAAGGAGATAATTGAGGGATGTAAGGAGGGAGCAAAGCTCAAGGCGGCCAGAAACAATGAGTCTGGTTAATGAAGAATTAGCTAAGGCAGAAAGAAAGGTGGCGGCTTTCATGGCTTTGGCAGCCCTCTGCGCGGGTTCGCCGAAGCCAATTCAAGACATTGGCGAAACAGATGGGCATGGGATCAAGGAAATCCTCATGGAGTGCCAGAAGGAAATAGAGAGATGTGCCAAAATGCGTGCGCTGTCATTTGATAGGGAACTTTGGAACAGCAATGCGTACAGGTTACAAAACGGGTACGTTATAAAGGGCCCCATAATAAGCCCTGATGAGCTTGAGCGTATATCGGAGAATCTCAGTAAAAAAAAGCTATCCTTAAAGAGAATACGCAACATGGCAGCGAATCAGATCATGGGCTAATTCCTGCTCGCTGAAGAAAACTCCTTGAGAGCGGCCAGCGTTCCTTTTCCGGTCTCGTGCGCGATTCCAAGGTCCGTTAGCACAGCGTCGAGCACCGATAGGCCCGTCAGCACCTCTCTTTCTCCGACGGTGTTCATGTGACCTATTCTGATGATCTTTCCTGCGAGCTTTCCCTGTCCCCCTGCGAAGAGCACTCCGTACTTTTTTCCCTGTGAAACTACGGATTCGGCCTTTTCAGGGATCTTGACTGCCGTCACCGTGTTTGATTCATGCCCCCTCTCAGCCAGAAGTTCCAATCCCATGGCTTGAGCTCCAGCCCTTATGGCCTTTCCCATTAACCTATGCCTATTTATCCTATTATCCAGCCCTTCCTCGTAAATCATGGCTATGGCTTCCTCCAAGGCTATGATGAGGGAAGTGGCTGTGGTAAAAGGGACATCGACCCTTCCGCCTTTGATGTAATTTCTAATGTCTAAGTAGTAGTTTTGCCCTCTATCGGATTTTTCAATTATGGATAGCGCTCTGCTGCTGAGAGTTACAAACGATACGCCAGGCGGTCCTCCCAAGCACTTCTGTGAGGCCGTTATCATCGCGTCGATGCCCCACCTATCGACCTCAACCCTGTCACCGCCGACGGAAGTTACGCCGTCAACTATTGATATGGTCCCTCTTTTGTTGACCTCCTGCATAATCTCATCCATGGGATTTAGCACACCCGTTGAGGTCTCGTTGTGCACTAGGGTTACGAAGTCAAACTCCTTTTCGTCAAACGCTTTTTTGGTATCCTCGGCCGTTATGGCCTTTCCCCACTCCTTAAAATAAGGAGTGACATTATCGGAATAGTACTTGGATATGTTGTAGAGTCTCTCGGAAAAGGCCCCGTTAACAAAGCTGAGCACTTTGGACTCGCGCTTAATCATAGAGGAAATCGCCGAGTCCATGGCAGCCGTGCCGGAGCCCGTTATAGGAACGGTAAGGTTATTGGTTTCCTCTAGGTTGGAGATCGACTTGGTCACGAAGTCCAACGAGTCTATGAAGCTCTTCTCGCGGTGGTATCTGACGGGACTCGAAAGCGCCTTTAGCACGCGAGGATGCAACTTCACGGGACCCGGAGTCAGCAGTAATAAGTCATCATCATCGTATTTCAACTTGATCTTTGCATCTGGAGCCAATTTAGCTTTTCGCCTTTTAAAAACGAAGAGAATAAAGGCAAGTATCATATAGCATATGCATTGCCATTTGAAGACGGATCGTTCATATATGTGGACTATACCACGAAGAACAAGGACGACGGAAAAGTATTCGAGACAACGGTAGAAGAGGTAGCTAAGTCAGCGGGGATTTACAGGGAAGGGGACGTTTATGGCCCTCGTTTGGTGGTCTTAGGTCAGGGTTGGGTCACTAAGGGATTCGAAGAGGCGCTCAGAAGCGCTGAGCTGGGCAAGGAATCAAAGGTAGAAGTGCCGTACGATAAGGGATATGGCCCAAGAGACCCAAGAAAAGAGAGACACTATTCCATGAGAGCGTTTGAAAAAGGCGAGCCTCCAAGGGTAGGCGCGCTTGTGGAGGTCAACGGCGAAGTTGGAACCGTTTTAAGCGTCGGAGGCGGAAGGGTCCTAATAGATTTCAATGATCCAAGGGCCGGTAAAACGCTTATCTACGAGTTCGTGGTCAGGGAAAAACTGGAGAAGGACGAGGATAAGATCAAGGCACTCGTTCATAGGAGATTCTCAGGACTTAAGAGGGATGACATAGTTGTGGTCCTGGATAAGAACTCATGTACAGTTCAACTGCCGGAGAGCGCGAACTTGATGGAGAACGCTGCTTATTATAAGGCAGCTGCGGCCAGAGATATAAACAAGTACTTCCCGAACGTCTACGTTATACATTTCGTGGACACCTACATGTTCAAAGCGCCGCAACAACCCGTTCAACAGACGCAAGCGCAGGCGCAAGCCCCCTCGCAACAAGAACAACAGGCCGCGCCCGCCGTACAGCCGTCGCAGACCTCCGAGAGCTCTCAGGGAGAGCGGAAAAATGAAGAGATTGTGTCAGGCTCCGAGGAAAACCAAAGCAAGGACGAGGCTCCAAAAACAAGAAGAAACAAGAAATCGGAATCCGCAAAACCCGCGGATTGATGCTGCGATTGACGGGCGGGATAACCCAGTCCCGCGTATATGATGGGCTTTTGACTGCCCCACAACTTAAAAGTTGGGCTTATGCTTTGAGTGAAAGTAATATGCAGGTTCAGATCTTCGATACGATGAAAAGGGCGAAGGTCCCAGTTCCCAACAAGGATGGAAGCGTGGGCATATACGTGTGTGGGCTTACCGTATATGATAGGCCGCACCTAGGCCACGCGAGAGTTTTTGTGGTCTTTGATGTGCTTAGGCGCGTGCTGGCAAATAATGGTTATTCTGTGAAGTACGTGCAAAACTTCACTGACGTTGATGACCGCATAATAGCTAAGGCTCGCGATCTTGGCACATCGGCGGAGGCGGTTGCAAACAAGTACATGGCATTCTACTTCGAGGATATGCACAAGCTTAACGTCATGGACGCGGATGTTTATCCTCGTGCCACACAGCATGTAAAAGAGATAGAGGACCTCATATCGAAGATAGAGCAAAGGGGTTACGCTTACACGACATCCAGCGGGGTTTACTTCAGAGTCCAGAAGTTCCAGGGGTATGGCAAACTTTCTCATCAATCAATTGAAAACCTGAAAAAAGGAGCAAGAATCGAGCCTGATCCCGAAAAAGAGGACCCTTTGGACTTTAGCCTTTGGAAGTTTTACAAAGGAGATCCAGTAGAACCGCATTGGGAGTCTCCTTGGGGAGATGGAAGGCCGGGATGGCACATAGAGTGTTCTGCGATGTCCATGAAGTACCTCGATGAGATCGACATACATGGAGGTGGAGAGGACCTAATATTTCCACATCATGAGAACGAGATCGCTCAGAGTGAATCGGCAACAGGAAAGACATTTGCCCTTTCATGGATGCATGTGGGTCTTCTAAACATAGGGGGAGAAAAGATGTCAAAATCTCTGAAGAATTTCATAACCATAGGCGATGCCGTGGCCCGTTGGGGGCCGAACTCGGTAAGGCTATTTTTGCTCTCGGCTCCCTATCGCGCCCCCCTGACGTACACCGAAGAGCTCATGGAAGCTGCAGCGAATAACTGGCTTCAGATAGAGACGTCCTATGCTGAGGCGCTGTGCCCAAATCCCACCTCCTCTGAGCTTTCAAGCGACGAGCTACCTGAAAGAGAAACGAAACTGGAGCAAAATTTGCTTTCTCACCTTTCCGATGACCTTAACACGCCCGTGGCCCTTTCAGACTTGAACGCCTGGTCCTCCTTTGTAGCCAGAGTGGCCTCCGCAAGGGATGGGCTCAGCGTTGAAGACGCCAAAATCGTGAGAAAGGGTTTTGAATACGCCGCTGGGCTGCTGGGGTTTACGCTGCCTCAGGTCGATGAACGGCATCGCGACCTTGTCGAGCAGCGCTTTCTTTTACGCCATAAGAAGCAGTTCGCTGAGGCCGATAAGATCAGGCAAGCGCTATGGAACGAAAACGTGATCTTAATAGATCATAAGGATCACACAGTTTGGTTTGAGAGTTCAGTTCCCAATGCCGTTCGTAGGATAGCTAGGCTTGGCGAGCCAAGCAAACCGAAAACTTAATAGCGATTTAAGAAAGGGCAGTGAGTTGTCGATTAGCCTAATTATCAACATCGGCTATTACCTCGCCTTTGCGGTTATAGCCTTGGCGCTAATTTATATAATGCTCTCAGAAAGAAGAAGACATTGAAGTAAAAAATGTTGGCCGATTTTTTATCAGAGAAGACTGCGGCTGTGTTGAAGGAGCTTGGGTACAGCGAAAACAACGCAGTTCAACGGCTTGCCATTCCCTTTATAAGTTCAGGTCAAAACGTGTTGGTTATAGCCCCCACGGGAAGCGGGAAGACCGAGGCGGCCATGTTTCCCTTAATGGACAGGATGCTAAGGGATAGCTCTTCGACGCTAATATACGTCACCCCGCTTAGATCGCTTAATCGGGACATATTGCTGAGGCTTAGGAGATTGGGCAAGGCGCTTGGTTTGAGCGTAGCCCTCAGGCACGGTGATACCACAAGTTGGGAAAAGAGCAAGATTAGCAAGAACCCTCCAAGGGTTATGATAACTACTCCCGAATCCCTCGAGGGCCTCTTGATAAGCCCATCCCTTGCGGGTTTTCTTGAGAACGTTAGGGCCGTAGTCATTGATGAGTGCCAAGAGGTTACTAACAACAAGAGAGGAATAGCGCTTTCATACGCTCTTGAAAGGCTTTGCGAGAAGGCCGGTGAGTTCCAAAGGGTAGCTCTTTCGGCGTTTACCTCCGATCCAGAGGCGGTTGCCCGCTCTGCGTTCGGCAAAAGAGCTTACAAAACGGTAGAGCTCAAGGCCGTTAGGCCAACTGAGCTAACCGTGAAGCTTGTGCCAAAAGAGAACGAGCTCAAAGAGCTGGCCTCGATAATCAGCGAATCATCATCGGTTTTGCTATTTACCAATACCAGAGAGACCGCGGAATGGTTAGGAAGGAGGCTAGGCGAGATCGTTGATGTTGGTGTCCATCACGGCTCTCTTTCGAGGGAGATAAGGGAAGACTTGGAGCGCGAATTTAAGATGGGATCTAAGAAAGCCCTAGTGTGCACTTCATCTCTTGAGCTCGGTATAGACATAGGAAGAATAGATGCGGTAATACAGTATCGTTCTCCCAGAAGGGTAGAGGCCTTGGTGCAGAGGATCGGAAGGGCTGGTCACAAGGAGGGAGGAGTCGCCAAGGGATACGTGATCACTGACGACGTTTTGGATTACCTAGAGAGCTTGGTTATATCAAGAAGGGCGCTTGCCGGTCACGCTGAAAAGTTTTCCCCACCCCCTGCGGGGCTTGATGTTTTGGCTCATGAGATAGTCGGCCTGTTGCTTGACATGAATAGGATCACTGCAGAAGACGTAAAGAGGGTTTTTTCCCGCTCATGGTATTTCGCCGCAAGTGACCAGGATTTAGAACAGGTTTTCAATGCCTTACAACGCCTGAGGGCCATTAGGTACGCGAGAGGGATCGCGAAGAAAACGCTGACGACGAGGAAATACTACGCGCTGCACGTGTCTATGATACCTGGCGGCTTCGAGTACAGCGCAATGCAGTCAAACGATAAGAAGGAACTTGGACGCTTCGACCGGGAATTCGTGATAGCGCACTGTCAAGCTGGCTCGTTGGTACGGCTTGGTGGAAGGGATTGGAGGGTTGACTCCGTAGATTACGACAGGATGCAGGTATGGCTCTCGCCAGCGTCTTCTTTTGGACTTATTCCCTCTTGGGAGGGAGAGCTGATACCCGTGGACCGCGAGGTGGCGCGGGAAGTAGCCGCCTTAGGCGATTTTGGGCCCGAGCTCAAGGCCTTAACGGATGCCTCATCAGTCCTAGAGGCAGAAAATCAGCTCAAGGAGACCCCACTTCCTGGCCTAGCCCTTGTGTTTTCGGGTTCCTCCGTGGGAGACAGGTTTGGCATTACGTTGTTCTCCCCATTGGGGACCAAGGCGAACATGGCATTTGGCATAGCCCTTTCAAGATACCTTGAGGAAAACGGCGTGCCGGCAACATTTTCAAGGGACCAATACAAAATCGTGCTAGAAACGAGCCTACCCGTAAGCAATGATTTGCTGCAGGGCTTCTTCAAAAAGAGCGCGGACGAAGTCCAAACGCTTTATCTAAACGGCCTGCTTTCATCCCCCTTATACTTGAGCAGGCTCCTTAGGGTTTGTCTGAGGATTGGCCTTATTGACAATAAAACTTCACCTGGACAGGCCCTTCTGAGGAAGATAGCTGATGCATGGAGTGGTACGTGGGTAGAAAGGGAAACGGTCTCTGAGATTAATTCAGACGATGCCGATGTGGAGGGGCTACTTCAACTTCTTTCAGACGTCAAACAAGGGAAGGTTCCAGTGGTCTTTTCTGAAGATCAGAGGAACGCGTTCTTCGTGGAAAGGCGCTATAATGATCTCGCGACAACATTGGATGCAGTGAACAATCGCCTGCTAAGTAGCGAGGTTAAACTCGTTTGCCTCAGTTGCGGTTGGGAAAACGTATATAAGGTACAAGACTTGCCAGATAAAATCGTGTGCCCAAAATGCGGTTCCATGATGGTAGGATGCCTAGGCCCGCACGCCAAGACCGAAGGCCTTGTAAAAAAGGTCAGAAGTGGAAGGAAGCTTTCTCCGCAAGAGAAAAGCCTTGCAAAGGAGCTTATGAGATCGAGCAACTTGATATCGCAGCGGGGAAGGTATGCCGCTTACGTCCTTGCGGGAAGGGGCATCGGGCCAGACGTCGCTCTTAGAATACTTAACTCGTTCCCAAGGCTTTCTTGGCCCCCAAAGGAGCTTGTAACACATGTGATAAAGGCTGAAGCCGACTTCAATCGCACACATATGTTCTGGGATAGTTAGTTGCTTGTTCTTGAGAAAATGGCGGTTTTTCCATCATATTTTAACATGTTTGCGTAGATAGCCCAATGAACCAGCACCGCCTCTATAATGCTTTCGTTTTCTTCATCATCATCGGAGAAGACTATCCCCTTTTGCTTGAGCGCTTCCGAGATCTCTCTGGAGGTAACGAAGCCTGACTTTTCGGTCAGCTCAAGTGCGGTCTTAAAGGGTTCGATTTTGCTTATGTTTTCTTTTAGCAGTTTAAAGCCAGAAGTTCCCTCTTCAATTATGCGGGATCCGAGATCCGTCAAGGTCACGTCTCCGCCGTTTACGGTAACCAATCCCAGTATTTCAGCGACGTCTAGTATTGGAAGCATTGACTTTAGGTCGAATCCGAAATCATCTGCAAGCTTAGCTGCGTCTACTTTCCCTCCCTCCTCCTTAACGCTCTTTATCAGTGCCATAACCTGGCTGCTGCTAACGCTCGGCGGGAAAACTACATCTTGCGGCAAACCACGACGACCTTTAGTTTAATTCGTGCCGTAAAAATTTAAAGCTTTCTTGATACGAAACCGGTATTGCGTTTATCTTAGCCTCAAAAGTTAAGCGAAAACTCACCAGCCGTGCTTTATTTGGGGCCCTACATCACATGTTTTGACGTATGGTATGATCGCGCTTTACCAAAGTTTGGAAAACCTGCATTCTTTAGGGTAGCAGAATGTCAGTTTTCATTTAACCAAAAAGTCCAAGAAGAAACCCCAATGACCATGGCATACAAATTTCAACTAAAGCTAATTTCTTTCTGAGCATTAACGTCAAGTTTTTAAATGCATGCCTAGTATGCATATGATGATTGAAATGACCTTGATGGGGATCAATCAAGGAAAAAGCTGAGGAGATTGGCATGCTAGTTAAAGACGTGATGAACGGTAATCCGGTATACGTGGAGGTTCCAAGTAACAGGAGAGCAGTGCTGAGCGTCCTTCTTAAGAACGAGGTTTCCTCCGCTCCCGTAATAAGGAGAGGAAAGAATACACTTGCAGGGATAATATCCATAAATGAGCTCATGAGCAAAAGCGAAACCGATCAAACAGCTTTACTCATGAACAACAAACCACCCAAGATCAGGCCAAAGGACCCTATTCAGAAAGCTGCCAAGGCTATAATAAAAAGCGGTTTTAGGGCCATTCCCGTGGTAGATGACGAGGGCAAGCTTGTGGGAATAGTTTCCGTTGAAGATTTGCTATCGAGGATAGAAAGTGAATCGTTTCTAACTGACTCAATAGATAACTACTTGGCTGACAGATTTGCATCAGCCTGGATAGGCACACCAATCGCAGTTGGCTACAAGGTAATGAAGTATGCGGCCTCCGACACGATAACGCTTCTAGATGACTTAGGTAAGGCGTTGGGATTCCTCATGGAGTTTGACTTCCTAAGGGAACTCGAAGAGGAGTACAGCAGCAGTAAGTCGCTAATACAGGCCTCGAGTGAAGGGGAAGATTGGGACTGGTCGGTTGCTCCAGTGCTTTACATGGGTGAGAAATCGCTGACCTTCCCCAATAAGAGGTTGTCCGATTTGGAGACAAGGAAGCTGCCAGTGGTGCCACCTGGGACGCCGGTCAGGCAGGCCGTGCAAGAAATGCTGAAGAACAACTCTCCTCAAGTGGCGGTCGGAAACGAAAGGGAGATAGATGGATTGGTTTTCGACATAGATCTCGTTAAAAATCTGATAATACCTTAAAGTATCATTTTATGTTAAAATGCGATTTAAATTTTGGCGTTGCGCCAAAACCACAGCTAGAGCATCTGTGAGTGTGAACGTTAAATGTGTGTTTTCCACAGCGCCTGCAGATGACATGGGTTTTTTTCCCCGCTCCTTTACCTTTGGAAGCCGTGCCGTTACTCAACTTTATCAAGAAAAGACGAAGACCTCATAAAAGCTTTCTGCTTGCATTAGGCGGCGTCAGGCGGCAAATGACGTATGATAGACACAATAAACCCTCTTTAGGAAGTTTTATGAATCGACGGCATGTACTGCGCGTAATAGCTGGGTCAGCAGCGATTAGGCATCTGATTGCCAACCGTTGGCAAAACCTTTTGGTCTTCCGCTACTCCTTTTGCTGCTCGTCATAAGCTATTTTTATTAATTTTTCCTTGTATTCAGTTTCCTTACCTGGAGGCGATTTAATGGTTAGAGTTAGTTCGACGGAATCTCCCTCTAGGGAAGTCATAGTCACGCTGGCGCCTGCGTCCTCGAGGGCCTTCTTAACTTTTTCGATGTTTTTACTGACTTTTATGGTGAACTTTGTGCCTTCGCCCGCTTTTGCCATTAACGTTCCTCCGGTGAGTAACACGTAAGTGGGTATTATTAGCGTCCCTTTCTTTGTGGCGACTTCGGTCGTAACCTCATTTAGCTCGATTATGCTGCCTTCTACGTTTAGAGCTGGTAAAGATACTTGATCGCCCTTTCTGTAGTTGAAAATCGTCTTATGCTCAGGATTACCTTTTGCGATCAAGAAGAACCCCTGCACTACGGCAGAATTTGGTATCACTAACTCCGTCCCTCCCTCGGTCATTACCGACGTGTAGATGGCAGTTATCTTGTTTACTTTTCCCGGTATGTTGTTCACAAAAACGGAATCTCCAACTCTTATCGGAAAGGCCGCATAAATGAACATACCGGATATGAGGTTGCTGGCTAAAGTCGATATGGCAAGACCAATTATTATTGCTGCTATGCCACCGCTAACCATGATAGTTGTTAGCGATACGTGGAGAGTTGCCATTATGGCTAAAGCGCCGGCCGTAACTATGGTAATCTCGAGTAGGAAATTAAGAAGACCAGATATGTGAGGTCCAAAGTATTTTGAGGTAGCCTTTGAAAAGTCTTTGAGAACGTAGAGCAGCACGATGGTGACGATACCTATTATCAATACGTGAATATTGGTTCTTTCTGTTGGCTTTACGTTTACCAGAGGGGCTAATATGTAGTCAAATGAAAACAAAAATATAATAGCAACCAGGATTATGGCGATAACTTTTGCTAGAAGGCTTGTGGGTGTTTTTGTTTCTGCCATAACGTAATTACATGAGCAAATTTAAGCGCAATCGCGACGCGCGCGATAAGCATCAATGCTTATGCGCTGTTGCCTCTTTAAACAAAAATGCCGGGCACTCCCGCCGTAGAGCTTTGTGGTTTCTTGCGTTTTCTTATTCATACGATTAATTCTGGAATATTACCAGCTGCATTAAGGAGCTTTAAAACGCGTGCGCTTTGGCGCGACCTGATTCGCGGGCTACGTGCGTTGCAAGAATCGAGAACGATCTTTGCGTGGGGGCTTGTATCATGAGCTTCGAGGACCGTGTCAAAAAAAACGATCTTGTCTCTCTTCTTGAGCCGCTTAAGGAAAGGCTGGCCGAGATGAGTGATGAGGAGAAATTTAAGACGGTTATTTCGCTCTTTGGTAGGCGCGGTAAGAAGGCCGTTCAGGCCATAAAGGATAACACTAAGATTCTTAAGGTGAAGAGTAAACCCATATATCTCGTGCGCGGCAAGCGGCTCGATTACGTCACCATCGGTTTGGGATATTGTAGTTGTGAAGACTTCTATTTGAACAACGTTCTAAGGGGGCTTGGCGTGCCTTGCTATCATCAATTGGTATTGATACTAGCGCAATCTATGGGCAAAAACATAGAAGAGATCAACGTACAGGAATTTCAGCTCCACCTGTCCAAAAGCTTAAGCTAGCATAGGTGCCCTACCAGTTAAGGGACCCTGCAAGGCTTGTAGCCTCACCGAATCCCTTACGCGGATGGGCTTGACTTCCGGGTTCGGAATGGGTCCGGGTATTTCCCCATCCGCTATGACCGGCAGGACATAATTTCCCCATCCGTGTAAAATAAGCTTTGCCCTGCTTTGCTTCATAAAAATTGCGTGCTATTTACGGCACAAACCTCATCCCTGCTTGGAAATCCCATGGAACGCGCAACCATGACAGGAGTTAGAGGTGAAACTCTTCTTTAAAGGGGGATGGACGACCTCCTTACGGAAACGCTACAAACTTGAAAGCCAGAGAGCTGGGTACCCGCTGCCCAATAGGGCTTTGCCTGTGGAACGCGGGCGAGATGCCCGCGGACGGTAGGGCGAACGCAGCCGTCGCGGTTGCGAGCCCTGCCGAATGAAGCGGGAAGCCCCACCCGTAAGGGCGGAGCAGTTTATTCAAACAAAACAGAAAAATGCTGAAGCTAATACCAACAAAACGAGCGACATCGCAAAGTACTTTCCAAGTATTGGAAGAGAGGCCTTCATTGCTTGGTTTATTTTGTCAAGTCCCTCCGAGCCTATTACCTTGATTTCGTCAACCCTTTTCTGAACTAGCATCATGGCATCTCTTTGTTTCTCCAGGGCCATTTTTGCTGCCTTTAGGGCTAAGTTAAGAACGGTTTCTTCATCGGCAGCCCCTACCATGCTGTATCTGTTTACGGCCTGAAGTGACGTTGACAACTGGTGGTTGTCGGTTGTGGCTACCTCTGCCTCCTTAAAACCCATACCTCTAAGCGCCTCAACTATTTTATCTCTAAGTCCCAGGACCATGTTGTTGCCTTGGAAGGAAACCAATACGCCGCTCTTGGTCATCTTCTTCCAAGTCATAGCCACCACGCCACCAGCGCATATGCCGGTTTTGAGTGATTCTTTGACCTCGAGATGTGAAAATCCAACTTGAAGGTCGTTCCCTTCTACCTGTGAACTCATGAGCCTCTTTATCCCGGTGGTTATTTGGTCCACATTGGACGGGGGGAAGTAATTGAGGGTTGAATAACCATCGATGGGACCAGAGTTATGTGTGTCAGCGACCTTGCAACCTATGGCCTCAAACCCCTGTCCTATTTCCCATGGTATGTCGTCGCACGGATATGGCGCCTTGCTTAAAAGCACCAGATTTTCTCTATCGGATCTTATGGAAGTTAACGTGAAGGGTCCCGCCTTCACTTGATTGAAGTCGATGGCAGTGCAAGCAGCCCAGCCACTTGGTGGGTCGGTAGTCGGAAGCTTCAGGGGGATTAACATAGAGTTGGAGATCGCTTCGGAATAGCTTTTAGCGAGCTCCTTGGTTGGTATGTCATTTTCGTGACTTCCCTTTCCCCTTAATACCATGCATGGAGCGCCCGTTACCTTTTCCACTCCTTCCGATACCATTGTGGGAAGTGTGCTGCTTCCTACCTCGTGAAAGGGGCCCGGATGCGCGTCGGTAACCACTATACTTCCTATGGGCGACCCCTTCCTATCAACGAAGTAAAAGACATCGCTCTTTATGGGGTTTTTACTGGAAAGGCTTTCCAGATAGTCCTCGTATTCTTGGTCGCTTTTGTTGAACCACGCCCTGAAGAAGCTAGCTCCGAAACTTGAGCCCCTCAGGCCTATTATGGACAGCGTCTTTTTATCTATCTTGTGCACCGTAAAGTAGGCCAGGCTTATGGAACCTGCATATATAACCACCATGTAAGGGACTTCATGAAGGCCAGAGGTAGCTAAAATGGGAAAGAAGAAAACCAACACTATAGGAAGGTAAAAGAGGGGATTCCCGACGGTAGCTACATATGCCAGCGCCACGGGATATGCCGTAAAGGAGACGCCTATGGGCATGAGGTCGACCCCTTTGAAGGGCAGGTACTCGAAGGCCAGTGGTATGGAGTAGAAAAAATCTCCCATGAGAAGTGTTTGCCTAAAGTTAAACAGCTTTTTCGGTTGTAAGTAGGTCGCAAGCAGCCCGATTACAACAACACTTGATGCAGCTAGTAAAGCCGCTAAAAGCGGGATGTACGACCTCAGAAATACGGCCAATAACTCAAGAAAAGAGACCGGAAATATCAGCCAGTCTGGTATTGGCACGTGAAAAAGCCATTTCTTGCGTTTTTCAAGCTCGTTGGCTGACTTCTGAGGATCCAATTTTACCCCTTAAGGTTTTATAAAGCTGAAGAGCCCTGCGTCGGCCAGCGCGATCACTACAGAAAACGCAACCGCAATCCCTATCACAACGCTAGGCTTGAAGTTTATGCCCTTATCCTCTTCGTAATACCTAACTAGGCCCGCGGCCGTCATTGGGGCTGGTCCCTCTTTCTTTCTTCTCTTGCTCATAATACGCTTACGGATTTTGGCTTAAACGCATAACGGTTTATCGTTTGGGTAGATATGGAGAAAAAGTCTCCCAAAGCTCCTTGGCCTTGTTGTCGGTGGTCAGATGTCTTCTTACAGGCTCTATTGCCCTGTTCAGCGCCAAGGCCAAGGAGAGCTTGAGATCAAGAGGATGAAGCTTTTGGCCTGCGTAGTCCCTTGCCAGATCATCAAACCCTTTATATATGACATCACCTCCATGTGCCAGCTCCCTTTCCACCTTCAGCTCACCAAATAGGGGGAACACTATGTACTTCGCGTACTCCACTATCGGGTTGCCCTCAAGTACTGCTGGAGGGCATGCAGCACCCAAAATCTTCCTTCTTACTGTTTCTTCATCATCTGTCAAGTATATGGTATTCTTTGGAGATGACTTTGACATCTTGCTTGTTATTATGGAGTCCCTCTTGGCATTTTCATCCATACCCCTTCCGGCTTTTAGGCCCTCAAGGCCAACAAGTATGTGATGGTGAACGCCCACTGGCTTCTTGCGGCCCAGCTTTTCAGCAACTTCCCTGGCCAGCATGTTTGCCTTTCTCTGGTCGAGGCCAAGCTGGCAAATGTCAACCCCTAGCTTGAAGATGTCGGTTACTTGCATTATCGGATAGAAGAGCCAAGCTATTTTATCGCTTTCAACGGCTGTCCTGCCCATTATGGGAAGCGCGCGGGTAACGCGGTTCACCGTGACGTAGTTCGCTATCCTGAGCATGGTCGTTAAGTAATCACTATCCAGTATGTCGGTGCTCCACACGATTTGAACGTCATCAGTTTCGACAGGCACGCCCGCTGCCCTCCAAGCTTCAACGAAGTACTGCCCTGCTGCCCTTATGGCCTCCATATTACCACCAAGCTTCCCGTTTAGCCACGCGTGCCAATCCGCCAGGAACAGTTTGAACCTAACCCCGATTGCCAGGAGCTTTTTTATCGTTATTGCGCGGTAAAGCAAGGGAAGATGGGCTATGCCCGATGGCTCAAAACCATCATAGGCAAGTGGGTGTTCTTTTTCTTTCAGTAACTCCACAAGGTCTTCTCTGGTTATGATCTCCTCGCTTACCTCTTCAAAGGCCTTAACCTTTTCAGAGAGCTCCACGTGTAATCACCTGGTACTTCAGCAAATCGGTGCCCAGAGAGGGAGCTGCCATATCAAATGGATTTAAGCGCGAGCTGATACCTGCCAGATTTGGCCTATTAGCGGATAAAGCGCCTGTTAGCGCCCCCTCTGGAACCCATGCAAGCATATTGCTATCGCCCTCTTTGCGAATAAGAGCTTTTTGTTAGCTTCTTATGCGGCTGTTGATCATATCTAATCTGAGTAGCAACCATGTTCTCACGCATAAGCTCGCCAAATGGTAAAATGCCCCTGGGCCCTTTTTGCAACCGCTTTCATCGTGAGCGTAGCGCTATCTCGGCGGCTCCTAGAAAGGTCCGGGGGCAAAAGTTATTTGTTTCGATTTTAAGCATGACGGTTAGATTGCTTCTTACAATTAACTCGTGCAACTAAAAGAAGGTATTTACTTGCAGCCTTGAGTTGATAACTGCCTTGACGGAGATGTGGATTTACTGCGCGATCTCCGTGCGGAACTGCGTAGCAACGGTGAGCTCAAACGCCACAACAGGGAAGTCATAGTCAAACTTCAGCAAAACCTCGGGTGAGATCTCAGCGATCCAGCCATAGTCAAAAACAGCTGACCTTCCAGTGATAGCGAAAGGAAAATCCTTAGGCTTTATGTCAAGAGTTAAGCGCAGGCGCTTGGCAAGCCTTAGGAGGTCTCCCTGTATGTCTTCCGCACTGACCGAGTAATCGCTTATCACGGCTGCCGCGTTAACTTTCTGGGTCAAAAAGTTTTCCTCTTTGATTACAACGGGACCTACCTCAAAAAGTTTCAGCGGCATGCGCTTCTTTTTGTTCACGAAAAGGGCTTGAAGCAGGTCTGGAAGAAGTCCCTCTCTGAGCGAATCATAAGAAGAGCTAACCGGATTTTTGACCTTTACGGGGTTTGCTGCATAGACGAGCGATTGGTTCTTTCCCTCGCTTAGCAAGGTCATTGAGATCTCAACGTAACCTAAGTTAGATAAGACCTCTCTTATCTTATCTTCAAGTGACGTCGTAGCTGACCTCTTTCCGATGGTGTAGGTGTTAGGGATAGATGGGGTTAGCTCCTTGAGCCCCAATCCCATCATCACGTCCTCTATGAGGTCAACCTCGCTTATCACATCAAACCTGTAGTACGGGGAAAAGACCTCCAGGTTTTTGCCGATTAATTGCACGCGGTGCCCCATCTTGCGTAATGCTTGGGCTGCCCTTTCTGGGGTTAGGCTTGTGCCTAGTCTCTTAGAGACGCTCAAAATACTGAGCTCATGTTTTTTCTCGGAAAGGGAGGGCACAACTGCTTGTCCTCCTGGGCCATTGATGACAATTCTCGATATGTTTCCGTATCCAGAGAGCTCCCTCACCAAAATGCCAGTGACCAGATCAACGGTTCTAGGATCAGTCCCCTCGACATCCACGAATAACCTTTTCGTTGACGGCGATACCTGTGTCTCAACGGAGTTGATCACTGGTGGCATTGACATCACCCCTTTGTTTGAAATCAGGAACAGGAACTCGTCGTCTTTGACCAGCGAGCTATACGTCTTTCCCTTCTCCGTGGAGTTTAAAACCTCTTTTGGAGTCATTTGGCGGGATTCTCCCAAGGGGACGAACCGTATCGAATCTCCCCTTGCGGTCGTATACCTGATCTCGCTGATTCCAGCTGCGTCGTGAAGGCCTATCGATGCTTTTGCTCTGTTCCTACAAAAGCTCTTATGTAAAAGCTCTTGAAGCATCATCAGCTCTCTTATATCATCATCATCTAGTTTGACATCATTTACGAAGAAACCCTGGAAGTAGCCCCTTTGCCTAAGGGTGCCTTTGTCTTGGAAGACTGGCACGGCATCGACAACGGTTTTGAGCTCTTCATCCTTACCTGCGAAGTATGCCCTCAAAGCTCTCGCCAGTCCTTTCTGCCCAAGCAGATCAGGTCTATCTGGAGTGACCTCTATTTCTAAATCATTTCCAAGGACCTCGCCTGACACCTTTAACAGGGGCAAGGTCTCCAAGAGTTCCCCCTCGCTAAGGCCAGAATCGGATACCAGTTTTCCAAGGTTGAGCTTGTTGGTTGGCATGTTAAAGCTCCTCCTCTATTAGAAAATCGACGTCGGGGCTGTACAGAAGCCTTATGTCGTTCAATCCAAATTTGGCCATGGCCAATCTACTAATCCCTATTCCCCATGCGAGTACTGGCTCGTCGGTGCCCAAGGGCCTGGTTACCTCAGGCCTGAAAATGCCACCCGGAAGTGCCTCCATCCACCCCAAAACCGGGTGTTTAACATATCCCTCAACACTGGGTTCGGTGAAGGGGAAGTAGCTTGGATAGAACCTAACCTCATCAAAGCCCAGTTGCCTTGCAAACTGCGTTAGGAAGCCTATGAGGTCTGTCAGGGACAGATTTTTGTCAACCACTATGCCTTCGCTCTGATAAAACTCTATATGGTGCTTTTGATCGATCTCATCTTTCCGGAAAACCCTGTCAACCGAGTACATCTTTATCGGCCTTTCCTTGTGTTCCGCCAGAAACCTCGCGGAGACCGCTGTGTTTTGAGACCTTAAAACCAAGGACGAGGCTTTTTCCAGGCTCCACGAGTACCCCCATCCCAGCTCGTGCTCTCTGGCCACTCTTCTGATCAAATCTTCATCATCGATTTTCCCCTTTCCTTCGATGTAAAGCACGTCATGCATCTCTCTCGCCGGATGGTCCTGGGCTTGGAAGAGCGCGTCAAAATTCCAGAATTCGGTCTCAACGTATGGTCCAAGCGATTCCTGGAATCCCATGTCTTCGAGAATCTCCCTCACCCAACTTAGGAACTCCTCGAAGAAGTTCTTCTTTCCTCCCCTCGAAGGTTGCGGCAACACCGAGAGATCATATGGTTTAAGGCCCTGTTTCCACCGCCCGCTTAGTATTTCATCGTGAGTTAACCTCGTCAAAGCGAGAAGATGTGGTTGCTCGACAACCTTAGCGCTCACTAAATGATATGTTTTCACGTTTTTCTTCCTTATTATACCCCTTTGAAGAGCCTCAGCGCGGTTTGTGGATATCAAGTCATCAAGGGTTTCAGCTGGGGCCTTCCTGAAGTAAATAGTTGTTTTTCCGCTCTCTTTTTTTAATGAGACATATCCTTTCTTGATCGCCCAAGATATTGCGGCGCTTGCCTCATCTCCTAGTTTCTCCTTTACCTCATCAATGCTTAACTCCCCTTTTTCCCTTACAAGAGAGGTCAGCCTCGTCTCAGGCAAACCCTCGGCCTTATACTTTGCTCCCCGCTCGGTGAGCTCGTAGCTCTCTTCCTCTTTCACGGTAAAGTCAATGATGCCGCTCTGTTTCATATCCTCAAGTGTGGAGGCCAAGGTGGCTTCGGGTATGCCTAGAGCCTGAGACAGGGATTCAAGTTTAAACTCCTTAAGGCCCTTTATAAAACCAAGCACGACTTGAATCCTATCGGAGCTCAATCCTGTTTCCCTCTTCATCTATTTCTCCTTCTCTAATTCTTGTGCTGGAAATAGGTTTTTTGTCATAAGCTAAGGCCATAGGTACCACAATTAAGATGAGCTTTTTAACTCCCGCGTTGACTCTTGCCTCATTAACCAGCTTTGCCCCCGGAAGAGTCTCCTCGCTCACTATAAGCACATCGTAGTCCCCTAAGGCAGGTCCTATGGGATCGGATATAGGTACCAAATGGTAACGCCCTGCGAATCCCCGAGAGTCCAGATATGCAGCAAGGGAGGCCTTCCTTTCCTCGTAAACGTGAGCTATTTTTTTCCTTTTCACCGCAAATTCATCTGTTGTAAGCCCTATCGTTACCGTTGCGGCTACCTTAAACGCCGCTTCAAGAAGATCCTTGTGTCCTCTGTGTATGAAATCGAAGGTACCCCCTAGGATCCCTCTATCGAAGCAGGGCATGTGAGCTATAGGCCCCAGCTTATAAATAAAGGTGTCGCCGTTAAACGCAAGGTTCATACTTATACTTAAATACCTATCATAGAAGAATATGAATTAAAGTTGAGCACGTCGGGTCTATTGCCGAGTAGCACGACCGGATGGATCATCTACTTGCTAGTGACAATAGCATGGATATATCTGATGTTCTACGGGCAAAAACTTCAGTCTATGATCTGGAAGAACCAGATCGAGAGCTTTCTAAGAGAGATGAAAGCGGTCAGCGACGCAGCGACGGCTAAATTGATCAACGCCGTAGTTCAGAAGGGGAAACCGAACATGGATCCAAGCCAAAGGATAAAGGACTTCCTAGAATTCTTCACCATCGAGCCAGTGGACAGGGATCCCAGCGGAGTTCTCAAGAGGTTGGAGTATCTGCTTGACGTGAGAGAGAATAGGTTTGATCAGGAGATGGCAAAGCTTGCACCTAATGCCTCAAGCGAAGAGCAGGCCAACTTGGCTGTAGCCATGGAGGCGGCCATGGCACTTAACTTCATCTACCGCTACATAAGGCACTTCCTTGTTCTTGGAACAAAACAGAACAATTGGATGATATTAATGCAGGTAGCCATGAGTCTTGGTCAAATAAAGGAGATAGCGCGCAGCTATGAAAAAGCCATGAATGCTTTCTTAGATGGCAAGCCGATAGGCGATGGAGCTGGGCCCATGGTGGCCCATATGCTGGCTGCGGGCGCGCCAATGCAGGAGATCGAGGGAACAAAGACCGTCTTTGCAAAGCAGGAGTTCGAAGGTAGGACGCTGCTTATACTTAAGGCCAAAGGGCCTGGCGGGAGGGTTGGAAAGCCAGGCGAGGGGGTGCAGAGGCTCATAGAGAACGAGGGAGACAAGGTCAAGCTTATAATAACGGTAGATGCAGCGCTGAAGCTAGAGGGGGATAACAGCGGAGAGATAGTTGAGGGAGTTGGGGCCGCGATAGGAGATCCTGGTCCTGAGAAGTTCAAGATAGAGGAGGCTGCCAGAACGCACAACGTCCCTCTACTAGCGGTAATCCTCAAAGAATCGATGGATGAGGCCATAACCGGTATGAAGAAGGAGATAGCCGATGCCGTACCAGCGGCCGTGGAGAAGGTGAAGCAGGTCATAAGGGAGCAGACGAAAGCCGGCGATGAGGTAATAATCGCTGGCATAGGTAACAGCATAGGGGTGGCCTGATTGTCATCGCAAGCCCAGAAAAGACCGAGCAACACCATCAGGTATGTAAACCTTATCATAGGAGTAGTTCTGGCGCTCTTCCTCATAGTGTTTGGGTCTGAATCAATAGCTGATGGGATAATGGGGTTGCTTCTTGCCCTCATAAGCTATGCTGCGGCTATAGTGCTTTTGTATGTCACAATCTTGAATTACTACAGAATCGGATATGTTATGTCTGCGATACCGGAGAGGACGTTCACGGTCTACAAATGCCCCTCATGTGGATATCAACTCACCAAGGACTTCACGGTCGGTGACTACGTCGGAAAGATAGGAGAAAGTTGCCCAAAGGATGGGACCCCCATGGTCGTCGAGAAAATATACACGATAAGTCAGCCCGAGAAATAGGGAAGGGCACTTTCTCGAAGGTTTCAGTTTTACTGTTTTTGCATGCAGGTCTCTTTTATCTCATGCACGTCCAGTTGCTGCTTCGGTGCTAGATCTATTGCAACCGAGATCGCTCGAGAAGATACAACTGGGTTGTTGCTACTGCTGGGGTTTGGTGAAGTGCGACAACCTTGTTGAGATTTTTCGCTTGATTGGAGGCTTAATGATCTTAAAGGGTCTTTTTTGCTTAGATTCGGAGCCAGAGATGATTGGATAATTTATCCAAAGCCTTAAATGGAGAAGCTAAATTAGAGGCATGGCCCAGCAGGCGGAATCGGGAGGTTTTTCTGAAAGCGAGAGCTTTTTGAGATACGTTAAAAGGGAAACTCTTGACGTCCTGGAAAATGCGAATAAGTACCTCGGACCTACCGGATATTTCTCTTATGTTGCCGAGCAGGCTCTTCAGACCGAAGCGGAAGGATTGATGCCTGTTGCGGTGAGAGACGCCATGCGGAGCGCGGAGATATACGTCCATAAGCTGCCCATGAGCGTTTACCTTCCTTACTGCAGCGGTCATTCGATGAACGCGCTGCTTACCAAGGGGTTAAAAACATCGACCGTTAACTCCTTGCCTGCAAAACATTTCGATACGTATGTTGATCATATCGCAAATTACCTGATAACGCTACAGCAGTTCTTCACGGGCGCGCAGGCTCTTTCTTCTGTGGAGTGGTACGCGGGTCCCTTCATAAGAGCTGATCAACTGGAGCGCAAGCGCATCATCCAAGGCGTTCAAAGGCTCCTATTTAACCTAAACTACCCGAGCAGGGTTGGCATGCAAACTCCCTTTACTAACTTCACCGTGACGCTGGATGCGTCAAAGAAGATGCTCGACGGTGATCGGGCAATTTTGGGAGGGATGGCGGTAGGGACCCTTGGAAACTACGAGAAAGAAGCGAAGGAGTTCGTGATTGCGTTGAGTCAGCTTCTGAGGAGCGGAGATTCTATTGGCCAGCCGTTCACGTTTCCCATACCGACTCTTATGACGACGGCGCGCATGCTATGGGATGATCCCGAGATATTTGAATCGATCTTTGAAACTGCTGCGGAAAAAGGAAGTTTCTATTGGCTTAATACTCGGGTTGTTGACCCAGACGCGAGTTTCGCCATGTGCTGTAGGATAAACATCGACAGGAACGAGTTGGCCATGGCCAAGTCCTTTTCGGTGGAAGAGAGTTCTACAGCCAGCGAAGATAGAAAGGCCTTCGGAGGGATTTGGGCACTCCCTGATGCGACTGGATCGGTTAACGCTTCCGATGTCAATCTGCCGAGAGTTTTTATGAAGGCTCAGCGCGACCGTCGGGATGTATGGGAGCTCTACGATGAGGCATTGGGTAAAGTGAGGCAGGCAGAAGAATGGCTAAGAGATAGGTACGTAAGGCTTCTAAGATCTTATCCCTCCTTTTACTGGGCAATTAGGGAATACCTGCCAGAGTTTCCAGCCAATCACTTCAACACCATAGGATTGCTTGGCCTGCCCGAAGCCGCAGCCATATATATGAACCAGCCAGCTTTGTGGTATGAGGGAAGTAGGAGAGATTGGTTAAGGGCAAGGGATGCGATGAAACAATTTGTCGACTTCGCGGTTAAACGCGCTAGGGAGTGGATGAAGGATACGGGGATCCCTTGGAACGTTGAGGAGATACCGGGAGAATCCGCGGCTCCTAAGCTGGCCCTCTCGGACCTCAGGGATTTTCCAGAACTATTGCCCTTTTTGCCACGGGAGACGGATCCCATATACAGCACCAGCATAGCGCCCTACTACGGTTCGTTGCAGCTTTCTGATCGCGTGGAGATCGAAGCCGGCGTTCAGCGCTCGTTTACAGGAGGAGTTATGATGCACATCTTCCTGGGAGAGCGGCCCGATCCCGAGGCCTTAGCCTCACTCACGAAGAAGCTAATTAATACAGATCTGGTTTACTGGAGTTACACGCCTGCTTTGACGGTTTGCAGGACTTGCGGCTCAAGCTTTACCGGTATATATACGAGATGCCCTAAATGCGGCTCCGAAAAAGTAGATATATGGAGCAGAATCATAGGATACTACAGACCACTGAAGAACTGGAACCCAGCGAGGCGCAAAGAGTTCTGGACAAGGGAGCACTACGACCTAGGTTGACTGCTTTGAAGGGGGCAGGCTGGAAGCCAATATCTCTCGTGGACGTTAAGGGTAAGGTGACGTTCACGCTCTGGCTTTGTGGTTGTAACCTGCGTTGTCCGTTTTGCCATAACTGGAGGATTGCCAATGGTTCACGGGAAGCTTGCTCAGAAATTGACATAGAAAAAATGAAAGGAGACCTTTTGTCGGTCCTAAGTTTCATAGACTATTTTCACGTAACCGGAGGTGAGCCGCTCATGCAGGTCAACGAGCTGAAAGGGCTTTTCAAAGAGCTCAAGAGCGAGGGCGTAAATATCTCGCTTAACTCGAACTTGACCTTGCCTTGGCTCCTTAAAAAGGTACTACCCCTGCTTGATCATGTTGCAACGGATCTGAAGTTGCCAGAATTTTACGGCTACGGCGAAGTTGCCAGTTCGGCAATGTTTTCAAATTTTCTTAAGTCACTTGACCTACTTGCAGAAGCGCACATGAAGGTGGAGCTCAGGGTTCCCATAGCTAAAGGTTATGAGTTGAGCGCTTATGAAAATCTATTCCGCGCCGTGGCGCCGCACCTGAAGTTTCCTCATTACTTTGTCCTGAACAAGCTACTTGGCCCCCCTCTTACGGAGCCCAGGGATGAAGCTTGGTGCAGGACTTATTGTTTTGCGGGGTTTGATGAAGGCGCCGAAGAATTGGATAAATTATCCAAAATCTTAAATATGGCAAACCTACCTTAACGATCAAAATGAGGCTAATCCGCGTTTTGTCGATTACCTTAATTTTAATGTTTGTGCTATCGTTCTACAGACCGGCAGTTGCACAGGGCTCTTATTATCCCGTGAGGCTTGTGGATGATGATGGTAACGTTGTAACGATATACCAGAGACCGACCAGGATAGTATCGCTTGCTCCCAGTAACACCATATTGGTTTACGGTCTTGGACTTGGCAACTACCTCGTAGGCGGCCTTGCCAACGAGTACGTGTGCGCGACCATAGCACCTCAGGTTAAGAACCTGACCAGCGTGGGTAGCTATTACGGTATAGATTTCGACGAGATAGAGGAGCTGAGGCCGCAGCTGGTACTTGCATCGAGCATAAACTCGCCTCAGGACATACAGAAGCTAAAGAGCATGAACCTCACCGTGCTAGTGCTCAACGCTACGAGCATTAAAGGCGTCGAGCGGGACATAATGCTTGTCGGTAACGCCACCGACACGCAACAGAAAGCCGAGCAGATAGTGAACTGGATGAATACCGTGATAGCCGACGTTCAGTCAAGGTTACCCAGTTACAAGACAAAGGTCTTTTACCTCTTAGATACCACCGGTGGTTATTGGACGGGTGGAAGCGGGACGTTCATGAATTCTATGATACAGTTGGCTGGAGGCGAGAACATAGCATCCAACATATCTGGTTGGGGCATAATGAGTCCAGAGGACATATTGAGCGAAAATCCATCGGTGCTCATATTAGATCAATACGCCAACGCCAGCGTTGTGAACCAGATGCCATTTATGGCTACAGCAGCAGTGCATAACGACAAGGTGTACGTGATACCGCATGAAGGTTGGTTTGCCCAGCCTACTTACAGGCTTGTCTATGGTATAGTCTGGCTAGCTGAGGCGTTCTATCCTAACGCCATGAAGGGTTTTGAAGTACCTCCATGCCCTGCGGAAACCGGGACCGAAAACGTCACCCTACCTCAAGCCATACACGTAAATGTCAGCGAGGGAATACCTTATCTCGACTACGGGATCGCAGCATTGGTAGTGGTCATCGTGGTTCTGCTCGTGGTGGTGTACGAAAGGAGGCGCTAGTTATGGCGCGGCGTTTAATGAAACCCCTGCTGGCGTTGGTTTTTTTGGCCAGCTTTTTTCTTTCAATCATGATAGGCCCGGTGAGGATACCTGCATCGGCAGTTGCGGGTTTTTTCTTTGATTTTTTGCCTTGGTTTTCTAAACCCACGGCCGTTTATTGGGACATAATCTATTACCTGAGGTTGCCAAGGGTAATTCTTGCCATTCTAGTGGGAGCTTCGTTAGCTATGGGGGGCGTCGTAGTTCAGGCCATGTTCCGGAACCCCATGGCTGAGCCTTACGTGATTGGACTTTCGAGCGGGGCGGCGCTTGGCGCATCTTTGGCGTCTACCCTCTCCCTGTACTTTCTTGGGCCATATACAATGCAAATCATGGCTTTTGTTTTCGCTCTCCTGTCGACCTTTCTGGTTTACGCGCTGGCCCGCGCGCTGGGCCCCTCGTCGGTTATTGGAACTTCATCAGGGGTCCTCCTGTTATCGGGTATCGCAGTGAGCTTGCTCTTCGGCTCGCTTTCGTCGTTCGTCATATACGTCAACGCGGCGCAGAGACCCGAGGTCATATTTTGGTTATTGGGGAGTCTTGCTGATGCCGAGTGGCAGGAGATCCCCTTTGTTTTTAGTATAGTCACGATATGCGCGCTTGCCCTTTACGCCTTTAGAAGGGATCTCGACGCATTGAGCCTCGGTGATGAGGACGCGCTTTACGTGGGGGTCAACGTGAAAAACGTCAAGGTGGTACTCATGTCTATCACGGCACTCATGGTTGCCACAGTGGTCTCGGTAAGTGGTCTCATAGGCTTCGTTGGGTTAATGATACCGCACATGACTAGGATGTCATTTGGCTCCGCACACAGGGTGCTTCTTCCTTTCAGCGCGATCATGGGAGGCGTATTTCTCCTCCTTTGCGATGATTTGGCTAGAACAGCCATGGCCCCACTGGAGATCCCCATAGGAATAATTACGGCATTCGTGGGAGTGCCCTTCTTTTTTGTCTTATTGAAGAAAAGAGGATATGGTGAGCGATTTGACCGAGGTCCTTAGGTGTGAAGCAGTGACCGTTGATTTTGGAAAAAAAGAGGTCCTTAGGAGCGTAAACCTAAGCGTTGAAGAGGCCGAACTGGTCGGTATCGTTGGCCCGAACGGGTCGGGAAAAACAACGCTCATACGTGCCATCGCGGGCTCTCTTACTTATAAAGGTACCATATATTACGGCGGAGTTCCCGCGACCAAGCTAAAGAGAAGAGATATAGCGAAGTTTTTATCCGTGGTTCCTCAGGAGCCTCCGGTCTCAACCCTAACGGTTATGGACTTCGTACTTTTAGGTCGCTATCCCTACCTGAGCCGCTGGGAAGATGAGGGACCCGCAGACATGAGTGCCGCTACAGAGGCGCTTAGGGAACTTGGAGTCCTCCATCTAAAAGATAGGCAAATCAACACCTTAAGCGGAGGAGAGCTTCAAAGGGTGATGCTCGCTAGAGGGGTTGTTCAGGGGCAGCGCGTGATTTTAATGGACGAACCCACATCGCATTTGGACTTGAAAGCGCAACAGGAGATCATGGAGCTAGCTCGGTCGCTAACTAAAAAGAGAAGCATAGTCGCCACGTTCCATGACCTAACGTTGGCTGGGCAGTATTCCGACAGGATAGTTGTTCTAAGGGAAGGCACGGTGCTAGCGCAAGGCAAACCCAGAGATGTGCTCACATCAGATATGATAAGCCGCGTATATGGGGTTAGGGTGATTATAGAGCACGAGCCAGTTTTTCATGTGATACCCATCTTTTCGGATAACTTGGGTCAGTAACTCTTTAACGGCGCGCACGAGTCTCGTGTTTTTCTTGTGAGAAAGGGCTCCAATTCTAACGTATTGGTTGTTCAATCCCTTTATGGTTGAAGCGTCCCTTATCAGGAACCCCTTATCAAGGAGTTTTTCCTTTAGCTCGGTCGACGTCATTCCCCTGATCCTTGTCAAAAGGTAATCGGTGTGAGATGGTATGACCTCGAACCCAAGCCTTGTAAGGGAACCAGAAAGGTAAGTCCTTTCGCGCGAAGCGTAAGTCTTGCTTTTCTGAATGAAATCCGAGTCAAGCCAGTTCTTTGCAACCTCGATTGAGAGCACGTTTACGTTCCAAGCTGGTCTTACGGCATCTATCTTAGATGCCCACTCATGAGAAGAAACGGAATATCCCAAACGCAAGCCAGGCACTCCAAGGAGTTTTGTGAGCGATCTTAGGACGATCGTGTTTTCTAGTCCCTCTTTTATCACACTTTCCCCCTCTTGGTCGCAGAGGTCCATATGAACTTCGTCTACGACCAAGGTTGCGCCTGCGGCCTCCGCTCTGCGCTGGAAGTCAACTAGGGCGTCTTTCTTTATAACCTTTCCAGTGGGGTTGTTAGGATTGCACAGAAATATGAGGGAAGTGCCTGGCTCTATCTTGACGTCATTGAGATCGACGTCAAAGGGATGCTTGCTCAGATAAAAGTAGGGTTTTAATCCATGGCCTATTACAGCCTGTTCGTACTCGCTGTAAGTCGGGGCCAGTATCAGCGCCTTTCCCTTGGGAACTGCTGAACAGATCAAGTGAATAAGTTCGTTGGCCCCATTTCCAATCACGATGTTCTTTTTATTTAGCCCGTGAAAAGAAGCTAAAGCGGCGCGCGCTGAAATGGCGTCTGCCTCTGGATAGTGTGTAGATAGACTAACCATCTTCCTGAGATATGGCAATAGCCCGTTAGGAGGGGCAAGTGGGTTCACGTTGCTGCTGAAATCGATGACGTTTAGGGGCTTTCCATCCCTCCAAACATCAGCTCCATGAATCGCCATGCCCAATGACCTCAAGCAACTTCTAGGCCGATGTACTTCTTAACTTCCTGAGGAACTCCAATCGTTGCGTTTCTGGTAGATATTATAAGCGCTATTCCCGCTGGTATTGCTCCTGCGGACTCAACCATCCTGAGCAGAACGCCTATAGTACGTCCAGTCCTTGCCAGGTCGTCAGCTATGAGCACTTTTTGCCCTTTTTTCAGCAGTTTTTTGGGAAGGTAAAATGCCTCTCTTATGCCGCTCGCAAACGAGATCTCCGTCTCTTCGTAGAAGTCGTCTATTCCAAGCTCCCTTTCTTTCTTTACCACTGCAAGGGTTGCCTCGTACACGTTAGCTAGTTCCTCAGAAAAAGCAATACCGTCAGCTGCCACGGTCAGTATAACGTCTACCTTTTCGTTGATAATGGTTGAGCACTCTATGGCCAGGAGGTGCAACAGAGCTGGATTCGAGATCACGTCGCTGTCATCTATTACTCCACTTTCGTCTACTTTTACGAAGTCCTCTATGATCTTGGACGATGGGTGTGTTGCAAATATCGTTGAAAGCAGGTCTTCTGCCCTCTTGCTAGATGGAAGGACCCTGCCATTTATGTACCGACTTATTATGGCAGGAGAAAGCTTTAGGTCAACCGATAGCTTCTCGTACGTCTCTCTCTTCTTTATTATCCTAAGCGCGTCTACCGCGTTCATACGTTTTTTAAGGCTTGAGTAAAGGTCTTTCAATTACTTATCACCTCTCTTTTGCTTTTGACCACACCCATGCTATTTTGATACTTTCCTGAGTAGGGCCTTAGCGTCGGCTTGCCCAGCCTGAAGAAGGCTACCTGCACGGTCCTTTCGCCAGCTCTTAGCTTTATTTCTTTGTCGCTGGCATTGAAAAGGGAAATGGTGAGGTTACCCTTAAAGCCAGGGTCGATCAATGCGAAGCTGCCGATCAACCCCTCCCTGGCTAAGGAAGAGCGCATGTAGATGGATGCCGACACGGAATTGCTCAGCTCAATCCTCTCACGAGTGGAGGCTAGCGTCCAAGACAGCGGAGGAATTACTAGGTCAAATGCCAGTGCCATGTCGTAACCTGAAGGGCCTAGGGCCTCGTCTGCGTAAGGTTCTATGATTATGTCAGCACCAAGCATCTCTTTTATCTCCTCGGAGGATAGCATAAAGATGTTACATGACCATGTTTTAACTTTTGCGTTTAAGCTCACTTGATTAGAGAGCAGCTTGTTAAAGAAATTCATCACAAATGAGAGTCCGGTGGTTAGACCTAAACAAACCCGAGCACATAGGTGGGCACAGGGCCAAGAATTTGCAAGGCGATCCCATGCAGTTTCTTCCTAAGGTCTGTTTGCCAATTTATGGACAAAACTGGATAGCCTATGGGTACAGGATGCGTCGATCTGTTGGGCTATGCGTGCGAGATGTTAAGCGTTCCGAGTTATGTCAGGCAAGAGGCGTTGCGTCTTTTACAGGACCCAAAAATGGCTGAGCTGAGGAGCTGCGAGCAGCGCGTTGCGGTTTCGGTGCTGGTGGTCTCGCGCGAGTCCGGGATCCCTCTTTCAACGGAAGAGGTCATTGTTGTGTTGAAGATAAGTAAGGCCTTTCTTTTGAGGGGCCTTTGGAAGTGGAAGAAAATGGGCGGAAGCTTCAAGGAGCTGAGCGATATGGACTGGATACCGCAAATAAATCAGAGGTTTGGGTTGCCACCAACATGTGAGCGTAGAGCCAGAGAGATAAGTTCGATGCTGAAGCAGGTGGGTCATTTAGATCCGAAGAAAAGAGCATTGGTATCATGTTATCTTTCCGGGCTGGAGCATGGCATGAGTCCTAAGGTGAGCGCTCTTCAGAGAACTGATCGGCTTTGGCTCATTAAGTTCGCGGGATTTGGGCGCAGAAGTAAGCGTTCTAAGGCGCAGCGGCATGTTCTTCCCTGAGCTTTCAGTCCTCGCTTTAGGCGTGATTAATGGCTGTTCCTAGAGGGGCAACTTTCGATCATCTCTGGACGATCGAGTGGGATGCTCGCACTAAACTTATAGGCCCAAAAGAATATTACCCTGCCCTTAGGGGCTGGGCCCGTAGCTCAGCATGGTTAGAGCGTTCGGCCCTAAATGGGACGAAACTGATAACCTGCTGGGTCAGATATCGAAAGGTCCGGCGTTCAAAACCCGCCTTAACGGGTGAAACTCGCCGCGGGCCCACCAAAAATTCAAGATTTTTTAATCAAGTATATCTCGTAGAGCGACGTGACGAAAAGCATCATCCCAAACGCGAAGCTTAGGCTCCAAACGTAGTTTTGAACCTCATAAGGGCTCAGGTAGAAGGGATTGCCCTTGTAAACGGTCGGTAGCACGTAGAGGTGATAAGTTCCTATGTAAGGGGTGTCGTAAGTCTGAGGGTAAAGGAAGAGCAATATCAAGGAGAAAACGAAAATTACCACTGGAAGTGCCGTTCCCTTTCCTCCCCTCTTTTTGCTTGCGTAGTCCGCGTAAGCGATGACTATTAACAGGATTGCCACGATGGAGTTCGCTATTGCGACATCATAGTTATAAGTTTTGCCCAAGGTTAGGGCTATGGGTATGAGGATGAGGTCGAGGACGCCTATGGTAACGTTTAAGACCGCCATCCCTTTAGGAGACCCGGTCTTTAAGGTGCCTGCCTTACTTGACATCTTCGTGTATAAACTGCTCCGAGTTATATGCCTTTCTATCGGGCTTGTGCGTCAAAACTAGCCAGATTGCCGCTGGCTAATTTATGAAGCCCAAGCGCAAGGCTTTTAGATTAGTCTAATCTAATATTATTAGTGAGGCCTAAAATGACTACTGCAAGAGAGCTTGATTGCCTTAGGTTGATTTACGAGAAGTCCGGCGATGGGTGGCCGGTTAGGCTTGCGGATGTGGCGAAGTCCATGTCAGTTAAACCGCCTACTGCGTTAGCCATGGTTGAGAAGTTGGTACGCGAGGGCCTGCTTAAGAAGGGCTCATCGGGATACGCGCTTACAGAAGAAGGCAGGAAGGAGGCAGAGAACTTGGTTATGGCACATAGGGTCGTCGAGACCCTGCTTTACAGGGCAGGTTTTACCCCAGACGAGGCGTGTGTCCAGGCAAGGAAGTTCGATACCTTCATACCGGAGGTCGTGGTTAGGAAGCTCTACGATTATTTGGGAAGGCCTACTGAATGCCCCCACGGTAAGGAGATAGCTTGTTGAGGTGATGATTGTTGATTGACCTCTGGAATCCACATCCAACTACTTTGGAATTAGCGCTGATAACGGCTTATCTTCTTGGTATAGTGCATGGGATAACCCCCGATGAACACACTTGGCCTATAACGTTCTCTTATTCAGTTGGCACGTTCAGTACCAAGGGCGGCGCCAAGACGGGGTTGGTCTTTTCAACAGGATTTACGGTACAGCGGGCAATCCTGTCGGAGCTTGCCTATTTCGCGCTCGCTGGAGTCTTCATGACTGCTTTAGCGTTCGGTGTGACCTATATAGCAGTGGGTCTTGCCATGGCGCTTGCTGGCATATACATAGCCAAAAAAGGCAAGTACTTTCACTGGCACTACCTTGAGGAGAAGCTTGGGGTGAAGGTGGGAATCCATAAGGAGGGAAGCGAGGCTCAGAAAAGAGAATTAGCACATGAAATAAACCCTGCAACCGTTGTTGACGACGAGATAGACACAAAACCCGTCCCGGTAAAGCTAGCGCTCATTCATGGTTTCATAGCGGGCTTCGGCTTTGGGGCCTTTGCCTTGATAATATACACGGTGTTGGCTCCTATGATGCCAAACCCATGGTTTGGATTTCTCCCAGGGTTGCTTTTCGGGCTGGGAACCATGACCATGCAGATATTGTTTGGAATGGGTTTTGCCGCATGGCTTAGCTCGATTAAGGGACTTACAAGGGAGGGTATAGCGTTTGTTGGAAAGACCATAACCACTTACGTCCTGACCTATGGCGGCCTTGCGTTTATAGTTGGAGGTCTAGCCATAATATTTGACCCTTGGCTCCTTAATTGGGGAATTAACACGGGTATACACGTCCATAACCTGCACAACTTGGGCATCGGCTTCTTCTTGGTCATAATAACCGTCGTAGTTATAGGCATACTCGGGTATGAGAACGCTATATCAAAGGCAAAAAGAAACCCAAGGTTTATGAAGGCAATTGCCTCAGGGAGTAACCGATGTTCTGATTTAATTTATGGTAATTTTGATTTAATAAAAATGTTCATGTCGTGCGGTACATTTAATAGAATTGATTTGATCATTTTACGATTATTTATAGTAATATATTTTGTCTATGCTTTTAGCTCTCATAAAAATCAATAAGGATAGACTTCTTTGCGTTCACATGAGGCCTTTTTAGAACATCCAGTAGGCATTCAAGGATAGGTATTCGTTATCAGCTGGCCGTGAGATCGCCCATATTTATCAGCGATTCTATGTAATTCCAAACTTGTCTTTCTATCTCAAAGCTCCAGAGGGATTCCGGTATTTCTATGAAGAAGAGCAACGGAGTTAAGAAGAGACCCTCTAAGGCTGCGACTCCTAAATCCTGAAGCCATTTGCTAACACCCATCCTAACGGTTACCTTGTTTGGATCCCCACTTATGGTTATCGTTAAAGCCCTATCAGCTGCCAATATGGTTCTCAGGATGCCTCCCTTTTGTGCCTGGACGACCACCCCAAGCGGGTGTTCAGCCCTCTGAGTTTTATACCCTTCCTCCTTAAAGTAATCCTCTAGCTTCTCCCCAAGCTTCTTTGGGTCTATGTTCTTGTTATCGTATTCCCTTATTGCGGATTTCATAATATTGATCATCTATGGATTTATACGGGTTATGCATCTGAGGATACGGCCAAGCTTAAAGGGGGTATGTTTTGCAAAATATGGCTAAATCGCAAGAGATAAGCGTAGCACAGGCTACGGCTGTAAGCCTTGGTGCCATAATAGGTGCTGGCATATTTGTGCTTAGCGGGACCGTGCTCTCTCTTGATGGTGCGTACTCGTTTCTGAGTTTCATTTACATGGGCTTCGTCTCGCTGGTGATAGCATTTGAGCTTGGCGAACTTACCTCATTATTCCCTCAAACTAAGGGTTCCTCTTATTCGTTTGCATACGAGGCATTTGGAAGCCAAATGGGTTTTGTAACGGGTGTACTTATGTATTTCAGCTATGCTACAAGTATATCCGCCATAGCTCTCGGCTTTGGCTCATATCTTGTTAGACTGATTGGTCTTGGCGATCCCGTGATGCTTGCGATTCTTTTGATTGCTGTGCTTACTGTGGTCAACATGATTGGTGTCAAGAAGGCCGCCGAGACCGATTTCTATATAGTGGTCGTTAAGGTGTTGGTATTGCTGATATTCATAGCTTTTGCGCTTTTCATTTCAACTCGTATACCAAACGTCTTTTCCCATTTTGAGGTTCCGAAGGATCCTGTGAATGGCTTCTTCCAGTCATCGGGAGCCATAATTTTCGCTTACTCTGGATTTCAGAGCGTGGCAACGATAGCCTCGGATGTTAAGGGTGGGGGAAAGGGAGCGGCCAAGGCCATAGTTTACTCCGTTATAATCAGTATGGCTCTTTACATAGCCGTTGCTCTCTCTATGGTAGTAATGGCGCCTACTAGTAGCTATGCCATATCAGCTGATCCTCTATCAGTTGCCCTTTCGTTGGCGAAGGCCCCTCAATTTATGAAATTAATAGTTGACTTTGGCGCACTTCTGGCCACAACTTCAGCGACACTAGCAACGATTCTTACATCGTCAAGGATGCTGTATCAGATGGGTGCGGATGGCCTTCTTCCAAGGATAACTACGAAATACGACTCAAAAAGAGACGTAGCCAGCACCGGCGTTATGATATCTTCGATGATCGGAGTTATAACTCTTTTCGCGGGAAACGTCTACGTCATAGTAGCCATAAGCAATTTCGGCCTGCTCTTCTCTTATCTGATGACAACTCTTGCGATAATACACTTTCGTAGGAAGGGCCTTATATCATCATTTAGAACGCCACTCTATCCGTACTTGACCGTTGTAACTTTTGGCGCATTGCTCACGGTTTTCCTTGGTATGCCAAAAGAGGCGCTTATAATAGGGGTGATAACTACGTTGATGCTCATAATGGGTTATTCGATGATAAGGGAGGCAAAGCGCGAGGTTCCTGAGAAGATAAGGTTGTTCGAAAAGCGCAATGGAAAGATCGATTAAAGGCGATCAAGTTTATTTAAGTCTTCAACAATAGTTTAGCTATGGAAGATCTGCGGGAAAAAATCCTGCTTCATATATATAAGTTTGGTCCAGATACACCATGGTTGATGGCCAGGAGGCTCTTGGGAAATTCTGGGTGGGCGCCAAGCTATGACGAGAGCTCCATAGAAGAGGCATGCAGACAGCTTGAAGATGGCGGCTATCTGGTCAGATATGAGGGTCCTTTGAAGAGATCAGTAACCTCATCGATCAAACCATGGCTTAAGGTCAAGTCAAGGGAAATGGGCGGTAAGCCGAAGGGAACATATTATACGTTAACCAAGAAGGGAAGGAGGTTAGCTTCGGCTATGGCCAAGGGTTACAAAAATTCGGTTGACCTTTCGAAAACGTGAATTGGAAACACTTTAATTTTGCTCGCATTTTTACATTAAATGGATAAGATTAGAGTTGGAGTTGTTGGGGCAGGGCTCATAGCGCAGCGCGCTCACATTCCATCGATTAACAGAAATGCGGATGTGTCTCTCGTGGCTTTGGCGGATTCAAGGGCTGAGCTTGCGGCCTCAGTCGCTAAGTTATGGCATATTCCCGTCTGGTATGGCGATTACCATGAGCTTGTTCGTAGCGATGACGTGGATGTCGTGTTTGTGCTCACGAATGATCCATCTCATTACGAGATAGCCAAGCTCGCTCTTGAAAACGGAAAGCACGTATTTGTTGAGAAGCCACTTGCTACAAACTCAAAGGATGCGAATGAGCTCGTAACTGAGGCGGAGAAGCGCGGTCTTGTGCTCTCGGTAGGATACATGAGGCGTTACGATGATGGGGTTAGGCTGGCCAAGAGGCTAATATCTCAGCTGGGGGCTCCGGTGACGGCTGACTCTATTTACTTGAATGGGAATTGGCTTGCGGGGGACTCCCAATTCCCGTATGTCACGTCTAATGAGAAAGTTCCGTCGATTGAATACAGATATCCAAATTTGGGGTTTAGCGAAGAGCAAAAAACCCTATACGCATGGATTTTAGCTCTTTCTCACCAAATAGATACAATTAGGTATCTGTTTGGAGATCCAAAACGCATAGCGTATTCGTCAATTAGTAAGAATGATAAGAGAGGAGATTTAAAGGTCAATTCCTTTGCATCGGTACTAGATTACGGTTCGTTCTTGCTTACCATGGAGCTGACTTCTGCTTGGAAAGGCGACTTCATGGAGTACTACTTTGCGTGTTTTGGGGGTAACGCGGTGCTCAGGGTGGATCCTCCCATCTTCTTGCTTAGGAACGCAACTGCAAGGGTTGAGCTACGCACGCCGGATAAGACTGAGGTTTACGATCGGGTTGGTTTTAGGTGGTCTTTCGAGGTTGAGGTGGAAGAGTTCTTTAACGCCGTAAGACAGCACGAAGATACCGTTTCAAGTGGGCGTGAAGGCATGCTGGACCTCGAATTAGCAGAAAAACTGGTAGCTGCTCTTTCGTAGGCTCATCGAGAACCAGTTAACTATCTCTGAATAGGCCCTCTTCCTTACCTCATAGTCGGTGAGGACGTGTCCTCCTTTTTCAAAAGCAAGAAGGCGCTTGTTTTTGCTGCCAAGTCTTTCGATGAACCCCTCGGATGACGAGAATGGTACAACGGGGTCGTCTTTAGCGTGGATTATAAGAAAGGGTTGGTTTAACCTCGGGGCGAGTTCGTAGGCCTCACCGCTCATGCGTTGCATGACCTTCTTGGCGTTTTCGGCCTTTATTCTAAGCGCGTTCATGTAAGTATATCCCTCTTGCGCTGGCACGTTAACGTTTACCGCGGGGATATGCAACCCAGGCGAAATGAGTACTACCGACTTAGCGTTTACCTCGGATGCAAGTTTTACGGCTATATAACCTCCCATGCTTAGGCCCAGCAATCCAATCCTTTCCCTGTCAGCGAAGTCAAGGTAGGAAGCGTAGGCGAAGGCGTTTTCGGCGTCCTTTATCGCTTCATCTATGTCAAAGTCCTCGAACTCCCCGGAGCTGTCGCCGTGGCCTCTGTAATCAAACCTGACCGCGCCTATGCCTTCAGCGCAAAGCTTTCTGGCAATGTCGACGTAGAGCCTGTGGTCCTCTATGTGGTGCCCAGTGTATCCATGGAGCATCAGCACGAGAGGAGCTTTTTCCCGGGGTTTGTGCGTGATGCCTAATATCCATCCATTTCCTGAAGATATTTTAAAAGGATTTTCTTCACAAATCATAAATGTTTATCTCAGTATAAAATAAAAACCTTTCGAACCATTTAGAAAAAGGAACTACTTCCATGGGGAAACTGGGTTCTTCATGGGATCGCGCGCAAAACCTTACCTTGAAAGCGTGGTTTCAGGAATGGAACGCGTATTTCGTGCTTGTTCCTAATAAATCTGGGCGAGCATTATAATTGAAAATGGAAACAAAGATCTTGGGACTTTTCCTTATGCTGTTAGTGGGTGTTACCTCGGGTTACTCGCTTGCTTTTGGCCCTTCGCAAAATGCCCAGCTGACTTATGGCGCCAGCTACACCGCGACCCCGTCTGGAGTGACCTTCACCATATACGTGGACAATCCTGGGAATGTTCCGGTGACCGTATATGTATCCCAGCCGTTTTACTCCGTCAGCGTTTACCTCGGCAAGCAACTTATTTGGTCATCGGACTATGGCAAGGTTCACGACATGGGTATGACGTCTATGGTAATAGCGCCTTATGAGGTTCAGCCAGGAATTACGCAGTGGACAGTGGTTTGGAACTACATGGATAACCAAGGGCATCCTGTGGCTCCTGGTATATATTATGCGGACGTGTACGCTCTGGGCGTGAACGTTGGCACACTTGTGTTGAATGTAGGAACGACTTCGTCTGGGAGCCTACAGAAGAGCAGCGCTAGTTCGTTGAGCTCTTTGGGTTCTAGTAACAACGGGGAGGTTATAATTGTTAAGCGTGGGAAGATGATGGACAAAGTAAACTTTAATAGATTTAACATCGTTAATTTTACAAAGCTTCTTGATGATATTAACGCTTCAAGGAGTTTTGCAGCACTTGCATCTGATGCAGCGGTCGGGATAAGCGAGGGCTTTAACACACAAGCGCCTGGAGTAGATAGAGTGTTCGTTATAAACGCCGCAACGATTGGTGCGAATTCCACACCCATATCATATTATAGGTTTGACAATAGGACTAAAACTTGGTCCGAGGTCATGCTACCCGCGGTGAACTTCACGGTGCTGGTGGAGCATGGTCTCTTAAACCAAGCGAAAAAACTCGAGGCTAATCTTAAGTTAAATGTAAATACGCTTAACAAAGCCGCGCTTAGTGGTAACGCGGCCACCTTTGAACAAGCCATAGGCGATTACCTCAGAAACGTGACATTGCAGAAAAAGCAAATCTGGGCAGAAATCAGCCTGATAAATTCGCAGGGCAAGTCCAGAGCAATGTTGATTGAGATGCTTCAGGGAGCTATGCACCTCAACTTAACGGTGGAAAAGCAGTTCGAGATAACGCAGAAAATGGGCTTGGTCGTTTCCAACGCAGCCGAGCGTGATTATAAGGAGGGTTTGGGCAACCTGACTCTCGCTGAGAACATCATCTCCCCTGCAATACAGCCTGGAGGACCCATGATTCCGGCAAATTCAGGGGCTACGGCAACCGTTAACTCGGCCTCGATAAGTAGCCAAAACTTGGTCTTTGCGGTCCAATACATCAGGGTGGCGATGAAGGACTTTCAAAATGCTCTCGTGCTAAATGCACAGAGCAGGGCTGGACCTAAGCCCGAGACGCCTAAGTTGCAGGCGGCTTGGGCAGTCGAAAATGCCACAGTCAGTCTTTTGAAAAACGATCCCGCGGCAACCAAATACATAGGCCAAGCCAAGGCTGACCTCAACGCCGCCGCGCTTGCCTCTAACCAGGTTCAAACACAACAACTCATAATTGATGCAATGCATGAGCTTGAGCTAGCGCTTCAGACTTACCAAGCATCGAGTTCATGAGTTTTTAATTTTTTTATCGTGCAACGAGCATTCTCGGTTGCCCTTAAAGCCAGTTGTGCCTTAAGCTTGTGAAGATCCCTCTCTCTTTCCAGAGGAAATACCTCTTTCATAGGCTTGGTAGTCAGGATTCCAGCGTAATAATCGGAAGCGGCATAGGAGAAGATGCCGGTGTGGTGACTGTGGACGGCGCATATTTGGTTTCGCATACTGATCCAATAACCGAGGCGAAAAATCACATCGGAAAGATCGCCGTGCAAGTCTCTTCTAATGACGTGGCGGTAAAGGGCGCGAGGCCAAAGTGGTCGTTGGTCACGATCTTGTTGCCATATCTTGATGAGGCACTTCTTGACTGGATTACCGCTGAGATAGACGTGACCTCAAAAAGGCTTGGCATCTCTATAGTAGGTGGCCACACCGAGGTCACCTCTTCCGTCAGCGCTCCCATAGTCAGCATATCTACTTTTGGGATCGCCAAGGGGCCTTTGTTAGATGTGAAAAGGATAAGGCCGGGGCAGATGATAATCATGATTAACGAGGCAGGAATAGAAGGAACCGCGGTAATAGCCTTAGATCATGGTGGTATGATATCTGATCTTGCAGATGTTGTCGAAAGGTCAAAGCGCTTTATCGACGAGCTGAGCAT
>ERZ1669250.86-NODE-86-length-49243-cov-7.398512_pt1 | contig 49243 bp, 50 predicted proteins | sample MGYA00579295_ERZ1669250 | MGnify/ENA primary metagenome ERZ1669250 (study PRJEB41166, sample SAMN08046056) | hot springs metagenome | biome: hot spring; feature: acid hot spring; material: thermophilic sediment; isolation source: thermophilic sediment from acid hot...
CAAATCTTGAAAAGCTTGGGAGCATTTTCAGCGAGCTCAAGAACCTTGAGGAGAGCATGAAAGTATTGGTAAGGAGCAATGGCACAGCCACATATCTTGCAAAAGACCTTGCCTTCCACATGTGGAAGTTCGGCATAATAAAAGGGGACTTCCTTTTCGAGGAATTTATCAGGCAGCCCAATGGGGAAATACTTTATACAACCTCATCGCTCGGCAAGGAGATGCCATTTGGAAATGCTGATATTGTAATAAATGTGATTGGCTCTGCGCAGCAGCACGAGCAGCTTATGCTAAAAGCGCTTCTCGCAGTTGCAGGCTATGAAGAGAAGGCAATGAATCTTGTGCACCTTTCATATGGGGAGGTGGAGCTTGAAGAAGGGAGCCTGCATGGAAGAAGCGGCGGCTGGATAGGCAAAGGCAAGAACTACACTGCAGATGACCTTCTGAGCGAGGTAAAGTCAAAGGCGATGGAGTTTGTAAAGGACATGCCAAGCGACGAAAGGGAAAAGATCGCAAACGAAGTTGCTCTTGGGGCGATAAGGTTTGAATTCTTAAGGTCTTCTCCTGAGAAGAAGACAATATTCTCTTGGGAAAAGGCGCTCAATTTTGAGGCAAACTCAGGCCCATACTGCATGTATACCTATGCAAGGGCCTCCAAGATAATCGAGAAAGCAGGAAGTGCGAATTTCGAGGTAGATTATTCAAAGCTCACCAGAGGATATGACTTCAAACTTATCAAGCTTCTTGGCTTAATGCCAGACTATGTCGAGAAGGCGTGCAATGAACTTAGGCCAAACATAATATCTGATTATCTTCTTGAGCTCTCATCCCTTTTCAGCAAGTTTTACGAAGCAATGCCAGTTCTCAAAAGCAACGCCGTTGGCATAAGGCTTGCAATAGTCGATTCGACCAGGCAAGTTATAAAGAACATGCTCCTTCTCCTCGGCATAACCCCTCTTGAAAAGATCTAGCAAATCTAATAAAATAATGAAAACAATTTTAAAGTTAAACAGCCAAATATAATGGTGGGCCTGTAGCTCAGCTTGGATAGAGCAGCACCGTCCTAAGGTGATGGTCGCGGGTTCAAAATATTCATGAAAATCCCGTCAGGCCCGCTTTCAATGTGGTTCAATGGATAAAAAAAGGAAGGAGCCTCAGATTGTGATAAGGCCGATAGGAAAACTTGGCGGCTTGGACAATATACACATAGCGCTTATAGTACTTGTGGCTATACTGGTGATATTGCTGGCAATAATATCTTATTCAAAGCCCACGCTAATAATTAACCAGACCAACTCTACCTCATGCTCAGGCTACTGCGCAAACGAGATAAACATGAGCAAGCCCATCCATACTGTGGGAGAGATTCTAAACTATACAGAAAAGGTCCTTGCAAGCTACAACTTCATAAATGCAAATACCTCGCTCGGCGTATACCTGCCTTTCTATTCAAATATAACATCTATCAAGGCTTCTTATGCCCCTTCATCTAAAGAATGGTTCGTAAATGTGCCTATAATAGATCCTATAACTAACAAGACATTTTATGCCTCATTTGTAATCTATGATTCCAATCTTACACTTGCACGTGCTTACCTTCAAACAATCTCTCCTAGCAGGATCCTTAATTATCAGGTGGTCTACCCCGGCGTAATAGATATTCCTGGAAAGTTTGCCTGCAACCCTGAAGAGCCGGTAAAGCTCTTCTGGTTCATTGATCCGTATGCACCTGGCTCAATATATAGCCTTGAATACATAACTAAGCTTGAACAGGAATTTGGAGGCAACATAAATGTTTCTGTCAAAGTTTTGTTCGGGGCATATACAAGCCTTATAGCATCAAGGTATGGTGAGACAAATGCTGAGTGGCTCGGAAAGTATATACTCTGCGCCTCGCAGCAGGGCAATTTCTCAAATTTCATAACGAACCTCAATTCACTTTACGCGAACAATTATATGAGCAACCAAACTCTTTATACAATAGCGAAGTTCTCAAAGCTTAACATGAACGCCTTAAGTGCATGCATGCTTAACTCAACAACCTTGATAAACAGGCAAACACTGCTGGCAGAGTACTATAACATAACAGCAACCCCATTTGTCGTTGTGAACTGCAAATACCTTACCCTGCCTGAGACAGCTTCAAACGGCATATGCTTTACAAACTCAACGCTCTGCAAGTGAATGGATGTATATAATAGTGGGCATAGATCCTGGAAAGACTTCTGCTGTCGCATGTTTAGACCTACAAGGCAATTTGCTGGGCCTTGATTCGAAAAAGCTTGCAGGAATGAACTGGTTTATAGAAACCATAGAGAGATACGGTACTCCTATCTTAGTGGGGTTTGACAAGAAAAATTCAGACGATATGGTGAGGAAGCTCGCGGCAATATTCGGGGCGCAGATCTATCTGCCAAGGGCAGACATAAGCGTAGAGAAGAAAAAAAGAATGAGCGAGAACTTTGGGTTTTCAAACCTGCATGAGCGCGACGCCCTAGTATCTGCAGTCATGGCTTACAACGCTTATTCAAACAAATTCAATCAGGCAGAAAGGCTCGCAAAAGAGAAGAATTTCAACGAAGTAGAGAAGCTCAAAGCCCTAATAGTAAAGAAATACTCGATAGACGAGGCAATAAAAGGAAAAAGCCCTGGTAGGTTAAAGAAGCTCTGGTAACGCTATTTTTATATGTTTATCTTCAATATTGTAATAGTATGGACTTGCTGGAGAAGAGCATAATAGCTGTTGTAGTTCTCGTTGCAATTTTTGGTATTATATACTATCTAATTGTGCATTTTGGAATCTCGCAATCTGTTACAGAATCACAAGCAGTAAGCTTGGTATTAAGTGACATTAAGAATACCAATCCAAATGCTGTAGTTAATGTAACTAATGTAACTCCTTCCCAGTTTCCAGGAAGCTGGCACATCCTGCTTACAGTAATATACAATGCCACGTCTCCTTGTCCAAGTTTCTACGCCCTTTCATTTGACTACCCAAAATACGGGTTTGTCTCAAGGGTTGAGAACAACTATACGAGCAATTGCATAGTACATGGCCTTGCAAACAACTCCAATTACATAATCGCCGCTGCGCCAGTCGCAATAACAAGGGTTTATTCATTTCCTGCCGCACAGGCATATATAAACAGGTTTGGCTATTCAAACGTTTCGGCAAGCGCCTTATTTTATAAAAATGCCTCAGTTCTTGGGAAGAATTATACAAGCGTCTGGGAAGTTACATATACTTCGCCAACTGCAAGTTATTCTGAAAAATTCTATATAACTCAGGTCGGTGGGAATCTTATTGCTAACTACTCAATACCTACTTCTTAACAAGCTCTAGAAGTACAATCTTGCCCTTTTCCCTGTTTTCTATTCCCCTCACTTCAAACCCATTCTTTTTAAAGAAACCTATAGCCCTGTTCTCATAGGCTACTTCTGCGAATATACTTTCTATGCCTATCTCTCTTGCCCCGGCAACAGCCATGCGGAGCAATCTTTTTCCAAGTCCCTTATTCCTGAAACCTTTTTTGATGATGATGCCAAGCCATCCGTTGTTGTTGGAATCTTTTATAATCTCGCACTCTCCAACAACCCTATCCTTGTATATGGCAACGTAGTCCACAGCCTCTTTATCCTTAATCTTTGTAAGCTTATATCCTACAAGTGCTTCGATCTCCTCCCTGCTTGGCCTTCTGAAGAACCATGTTGCACTCGGGTTTTCATCATATATCTTGCTTGTCAAGGAATAGATACCTTCAAAATCCCTATAACTTAGCTTTCTGATTTTCACAATAATATTTTAAGCTTTCTTTTATTATACTTTACTGGTGTGGCTGTGGCAATAACCGAATCTACTGTTAAGAAAATCCTAAAGGAATCAGGTGCTGTGAGAGTGAGCAATAGCGCAGTTTCAGAGTTTTCAAGGCTTATAAACAGGTATGCATATACACTTGCAAAAAGGGCTGTAAGGCTTGCCGCACATGCAAAGAGGAAGACTGTCGAAAAGTCTGACGTTGAGCTTGCCAAATAGCTACATAAACGCATTGTCAAGCGAGTGGCAGCAGCTGCAATCATTTTCATTTTGCGGATCTATATCTTCTATAACCTTAAGAAGGATCTTTTTTGTGTTTTCGATGTTTTTTGACATATTGTACTTTATTTCTTTTGTGCTTACTGGAACCTGCGCGAATACATCATAGTCAGTTATCATGCCTATTGTAGAATAGCACATCTCTGCCTCGCAGGCAAGGTTTATCTCTGGCACAAGAGTCATGCCGATAATGTCTGCCTTGAAAACATTTGCAAAAAGCTTGCTTTCAGCCCTTGTCGAGAAGCGCGGGCCCTCTATGCATACATAAGTGCCTCCGTCATGGATTTTTATCCTCAATGAGTTTGCGGCATCGACAATAATCTTATTTAAGTATTTGCAGAATGGGTCTGCCATTGAGATATGCGCAACTCTTGGACCATCATAAAATGTATATGCTCTGCCCTTTGTCATATCTATGAATTGATCTGGCACTACAAGTTCGCTAGGCTTAAAATCCATCCTGAGGCTTCCAACAGCAGATACGCCAATAACCTTCTTCACGCCGAGCTCCTTGAGGGCCCAGATATTAGCCCTATAATTTAGCTTGTGCGGAGGTATTACGTGCCCTTTTCCATGCCGTGGCAAAAAGGCGATTTTCTTGCCCTTATACTCAGCAACAATAATATTGTCGCTCGGAGCGCCATAAGGCGTACGCATTCTCACTTCTTTGCTCTCCCCAAAGAAGCTTGCATCGTAAAGCCCAGAACCCCCAATGATCCCTATCTCTGCCTCCATTAAATCAGCTTATTGTATTTGCAACAGTATTCGATGTCAATGAATTTGTGGGTATTGTAGAGGTTATGTGAGTCGCATTGCTTATAGCATGCGGCGCAGAAATGATGAACTTAAAGAATTCAAGTATACTTGCAGTAAATCCAGCAATGCCCTGCAAGCTCAGCGTGCCTGTGGTAAGGAAGCTGTAGCCAATAGACGCAAGAAGGTAAAGCCCTATAAGCACAAAGATGACTTTGATTATGTCCTTGATAAATACATACCCAAGCCATATAGCCAATGCAATTATGACTATAGCTATTATGAACGAATAAGGCTCAGGAACAGCATAACTTTGGCTCAACACATTGGCTGTCATTGCGTTTTGGAGCAGCAAGTCCATCATAATTCTATTTTGATTCAAAGGTTTATATCCTTTTACTTTCATTTATTATTGTGGCGTGCGGGTGGCTCACCCTGTATAGGGAGGAAGCTCTTCCCACGCAGAGCATGCATGGCTTAAGGCCTAATTCGGAGCAGAAACGGACCGCTGCACTGCACAAAAGCGATGACAAGACGAGCGCAGTGGTGCGGTTGAAACGTTCCGATGCGCATGCTATGAGCGTGCAAGGCTTGAAAGCCGCTTAGTCGAATGCCACCTAAAACAGAAGGAAGGCTACGGCACGCCACACCTAAGCAATCTTTTTCTTCATGTTATCTGGTATAGGAACAGCCTTCCACATCTTCGTGTCAATCGCAACCTGCGTCATATACCCTTTGCAGAGTAGTTCTTTGCCTTTATATATTTTCATTTCAAATTTCAAAGCCTTGTCTGAGAGTAGCGAGGGCTTTACCTTTACAGTAAGCATGTCTCCAATCTTTGCCGGCTTGATGTACTTGGCATAGGATTCAACAGTTACAAAGCTTACTTTGCCTTTGAGCAATGAAAAGCCAGGAAAAACCTTTGATCTATATTCATCTAGTGCATCTGTGAAAAATCTGTAATAGCTTGCAAAGTGCACTATGCCCTGTGCATCTGTATCATAAAGCCTTACCTTTTCCTTGTATAAAAATTCCACGCTAGCACCTTTGGCGGGGGCGGGATTCGAACACGCGACCTCTAGATTTCTTAGCAATCATCGCACAAGGCTCATCACTCATAAGGCTTTGCCTATGAGTCTAGCGCTCTAACCACCTGAGCTACCCCGCCAGCATTTTATTTTGGCAGGGAAAAGATATAAAGATTATATGCGATAAGCAAGTATGCGAAATGATGCAGACCTCGACGACGTAATGAATGTACTCGATTCGCTTGAGGCTAGGGAAAAGGCCCAGGAGAAAAAGCCAAGCGGAAAAGTGCTTGTTGGAAGGGTAGAGCATTTCTACGACAAGATAAATGTTGCTGCAATAAAGCTCACAGCCCCTCTTGCTGTTGGCGACATTATAGAAATAGGCAATGAGGAAGAAGCAATAAGGCAAAGAATTGGGAGCATGCAGATAGACAGGAAGGACATAAGCAAAGCAAATGCTGGTGATTTTGTAGGGATAAAGCTCAAATATAGGGTTGATGCAGGCAAGGATGTATATAAAATATCGACTGAGCAATGAAATCTTTTAGTAAAAGATGCGACCGCCGGGATTTGAACCCGGGTCGTTGGCTTGGAAGGCCAAAGTCCTACCAGGCTAGACTACGATCGCACTATAGGTTAAGTAAAATTAGATATTTATATTTCTTTTGAAAAAATATGCACATGAATATTATTAAAAGTGTCGTTATCATATCTAGCGTATTCGCCATAGCAGTTTTCCTTTCATATTATTTTTATACAGGGCCGTTCGTATATTATGACGACAACTATTACATATTTTTTGCCCACCAAATGCTTTCAGGCACCTATAAGCCAAATTTTATACCATTCAGTATTGAGCTGTTGACTGATGCTAGCATTGCACTTTCTTTTCTTGTTTTCGGATATGGGCCTTTGCAGGCTGCGCTTCCTTCCTTGCTTGAATACCTTTCTACGATCCTAGTAATATTCCTTCTTGGAAGAAAGCTTTTTGGCGATTATTTTGCTGGAATTGCTTCATTCCTCTTCGCAACAGCCCCATTTGTTGTCGGCCATGTAACGCGCGCTCTTCCAGACATATTTTCAGGCCTTACCGTTGCGATTGCAATATACTTCCTATACGATGCAATAAAGCTCAATTCAAAAAAATCCTTCTTTTTTGCCGGATTTTTTGCCGCTTCCACAATGCTTGTCAAAACTGCAGGCTTGATAATAATAATTTCTTTCTTTGTAGCCTTGCTCTACTTATTATCGGATAAAAAATTTAAAGCAGGGATAAAATATTCTATTTTAGGAATGGCGATACCATTATTCTCAATGTTTTTCTACTTCTTCATTGCAACCCATAACCCATTTTACAATTTATATGTCTATTCAGTCTCGCTGAAGAACGTGGCACCCACTACTATTTACAATAACATTGAGATGTTCAATATATCCCTGAATCCATTGCTGCTATTGAATACTAGGATTGCACAAGGCTCGCCGTACATATACCCTCTTGGGGCAATAGCCTTGCTTGCAATTATAGGGTCAGTCTTTGGAATAATAAAAAAAGACCGATTTGCTGTCTCGCTGTTCATCATATTTATTATACCGATACTTTACATGTTTTTTGGAACAAAATCTCTTTCCAAATATATACCTATACTTGTCGTTTCGAGGTATATGGATATTGTCGCTGCGCCGATGGCTATCCTCGCCGCATATTCATTATTTGAGCTTTACAAATCTGTTTCTAAAGAGAGTAAACCTGCAGCATGGGTTGCAATTTTTTTAATACTTGGGTTTGCTATGCTTACGAATACACAAATCTACTCCTCTTTCTATTACTACGATCTAGGTATAAGGAGCTATAATATAGCTTATCTCTTTATATTAAAGCAGATACCGCCCGGAGCAAATAACATCCTTTTTGCTAGCATGCTTCCTGGCTTAGACACCCAATATCTAGAATTCTTATCCGGTTTCGAGAAAAACTTCTCCATCTTGCCTAATACATGCAATGCTTCGTATAATAATTCCTTTTTGATAAACAGCTTCAACAATTTCAATGTTGCCCAGCAAAGCTCTTTGGTTGCAGAATGGCTTGGCAACAACTGCACAGCAAAATTAATTTCATATTGCAATGTCTCTACTGGGCCGTCACTATATACTGGTGCCAAACTTTACAAAATAGGAAAAAAATAAAATAAAATTCTATTTTATTATCGGCATTTTCTTTATTTCTTTTCCGTTGTAGGTATAGCTCCCAATTCCGTTTTCGTTTATTGAAACGAGCTTGAAACCATCATCATTGTACTTTTGGCTAAGGGTTCTTTTGTCGTTTTCTTTGAGCGTTGTGCCGCGCCTCAGCGCTTCTAAGCCGCGCTTGTATTCTGTGTCTTCTATTAGCCTTTCATGAAGCTTCTCATACTCTTTGTCACTGAGCTCGATTCTTCTTTCGAGGGACTTTATATTTATCAGGCTTGTTATCTCTTCCCTGCTCCTTTCTATTGGGACAAGCTTGTTTATTGTTGTGCCTGATCCACTGCCATATGAAGCCCACATTATGGGTTTGTACTTCGGTGCATTTAAAAGGAGGCTTGCAGTTGCAACAACTATTGAATTATTGTATGAATTGCCTATCTGAGAAGGGAGCAGTATTGCATAAGGTATGCCTTTTTCTTCTACAAATTTCTTGAAGCCTGCAGTCTCTCTTACCTTCTTGTGGTAATCCCAAAGGGCTTTTATCTCAGGGCTTTTTGCTATATACTCTATTATTTCATCGCTTTCTTTGTCCTGTTGATACTTGCTTGACACAAGCCTTATAAGCCCTATAGCATTTCCCGCATTCCCAAGCGGCTCTTTTCCTATTTCTTTTTCCAGTTCATCTATTTTCCCTGATACTCTGAGATAATGCGTATACAAGAATGAAGCCAGATATATTGCCTCTTTCGAAACTGGTACATGGCTTACCATATAATAATCTCTCAGCAATCCGTATAGGCGTTCATATTGCTCGAAGGCTGAGCCTATTGTTACTATATAATCTACCTCAGAGCCATATCCGCTTGGCACCCTCGGTGTATGTTCATCAGGCTTGTAAAAGTCGTATGCAGGGAAGTTGTAATGCACGCTTTCCTTTTCTATCTTTGCAATAAGTGGTTCTGGGGTTAAGTAAACCAAGCTGCTTGCTGCACCTTGGGTTGGCTCCGCATTCTTTGCCTTGGATGAATCATAGATTGCAGTATCTGATCCTATAATTATAGCCCCTCTAGGGGTGCCGTTTATGGACTGGTTTAGCAGGTTGATCAGCTTAGCTTCTGCCGTGCACGCAAACTTAGCCTCGAAGCTGTCGCTATACCTAAAATCTTTCAACAACATGCTGTATACTTCTTTTTCCCTCGTGCCCTCTTCAGCATTTTGCATCCTCTCATATATTATAGGCTCTACAATCTCTAGCACGGCCATCGACGCCGGCCTGCTGTTCTCTGTGCTCGACTCTGTTGCAAAGTATATTCCATTTATCCTGTATTTCTTGTAGTGCTCGTAAAGAAGGTCATTTTTTATTATATTCTCTGCGAAGCTTAGAAGGTTGTTCGCAGCTAATGTTACTATTGTATCTGCTTCGCCAGGGAACCTGAATTCATTTACAAGCAAGCCTTTAGTTATCTTTTCCTTCGGCACACCCTCTCTTTTGCTTATCACTTCAGCCGTGACAACATATGGCGGCACCTCTATCCCAATATAGCTTATTCCACTCTCCATAAAATCACTTTAAGGGAAGAAGAATTTAACATTTATAAATGTCGATGTAGGATTAGACAATCTTCTAACTATATGAGTGCGACCGCCGGGATTTGAACCCGGGTTATAGCCTTGGCAAGGCTACGTCCTACCAGGCTAGACTACGATCGCACTACCATCTATTTTGCTCAAATAAGAATAAAAAACTTATTAGACAAAAGCAAGAAAAGCTTTTTAAGCAGAGAAAGCAATATTATCCTGATGCTATGGTGATACAGAAAACACTAGACGAATATGGCAAGAGCAAAGAAGAGGCATTGGCAGCTGTAAGAAGCCTCGTTTACGACTACTTGAACCTTTCCGCAAAGCAGAAGGCTTTAGAAGAAGAGGTCTTTTCCAGGCTATATAAATCTAGTATTATCAAAGAAACCGAGAGAAAGACAATCCCAATAGAGTTTAAGGGCAAAATAGCCTACATAGAGCAGTTCGAATCATCGATAACCTCGTTGGTGAAGGCGTCAAACATGAAAATTACTGACAGCAAGTCATACAGCGCCTTTAGGGAAGCGCTAAGGAATGCAAACAGCATAATAGAAGAAATTCCTTCACTTCCTACTAGGCTTTACTTCAGGGCTGTAATAAAGGGTGCAAAGATTGGCGATGAAAATGCAAAAAACGTGATAGGCACCCTATATGACCTCAATTTAATAGAATTCAAGTTTGTGGAGAATATTGATACAAGGAACATTGATTTTTCAACACTTATAGATAAGGTAAAAAAGGAAAGGAGGATTATACAGGAAGATCTCGATATGTATGTTGACCAGGATTATACAATAAGCTATGTTTCAAGGCTGATACAAAACAGCTATTTTAGTATATATAAAAGGCTTGACCAGGTAAAAGATCAAATTTTCTCAATAATAAACGAGTTCAAGCTGATCAATGAATTTAACCTTGGCACGATTAAGATAAGCACTGATTATGGCAACGTATATATTGGAGTACATGAAGAGGTAGAATACAAAAAGGAGGACGAAAAGAGGATAAAGGAAATTCTCAAAGGAGCTGGTTTTGGCGTGGAAATAGAGGTTCCAGATATGCAAAAATTAAACAGGGATAAGTACAGCAAGATGAAGGCAGAGCTTGAAAATAGGGGCTATATCGAGGGAAAGGAAGTAGTTAAGAGGATTGTCATAAGGGAAAAGGAAGAGCTTAGCAACTTGAAGAGAGACTGATTATAAACCTTTCTTTATCAATTTAATATCATGGGCCTAAGCTACAAGCACGTCAAGAAAGGTAAGAAAGAGTCTATTCGTAAGAATCTTTTGCTAAAGCGTGCAGATCTTATTGTACTAGCGATAATTGTAGCTTATTCAATCTTTTATTCTGTGAGATTTCTCGGCGGACCGTCATTTTACGGCGACGATACAGCATATCTTGGCGAGGCCTACTTCGTTACCCAAGGCATATTCCACGAGAGCCCTTATATATTTAGTGTGAGGATTCTGCAGTTCTATCCGATCGCATTCTTTTATTGGCTCTTTGGCGTGAACCTTCTTACAGACTCGCTTTGGGATATAATATCCTTTGTGGGCTCCATAATAATTGCATTTTATATAGGCAAGCTACTTCTTAATTCGAAGGCAGGCATACTCGCGGCGCTTTCGCTTGCCTTCTTACCGAACGTTGCCATGCTTGCCCCCACAGTCAGCGACGATGTAACATCGATGTTTTTTGTTGGAATTGTTTTGCTAGCTTACCTTTATGGCAGCAAGAATAAATCCAAGAGAGCTTATTTCATAGCTGGTGCTTTCTTTGTCTGGGGTATTTTGGTCACTCCAGAGGCCTTGTTCATGGACCTTGCCATAGTGCTGCTTGTGTTTATAGACATAACCTCCAAGCGCACTAAGCTGGACAAAAATTTCTTGTTTATAATATATGGGATAATTTTTGCTGGGGCTCTGCTGATGCTCTTTAACTATTTAAACTGCGGCGATCCGCTCATAACCCTTAAGGTAAACGGCGGCTTTTACAGCAAGGTTGGCGGCACGCACAACATACCATCAACAAACATAGATCCGCGCTTCTATCTTAACACGATGTTTCCATATAACTTTTTTTCTAACATGATGAATGGCCACCTGCCAACAAACTATGTTATGAACTCATTCTCAGGGTTTTTCTTTTACGTGCTATTCACTCTTCTTTTTCTCCTTCCAATTTTCAAAATCAGGAAGGTTTGGCTAAAATTAGTATATGTTGCCTTAATAATATTGGTTTCATTTTGCTACCTAAAGTATCTTGTCCCAATCCAAAATTCAGCGCCTTGCACGAGCTACACGATAGGCCCTGATTGCCCTCTTAAGATCTTTTATCTCACGCTGATTCCATTCTCCATCCTTCTTGTCGAACTGATTTTGCTCAGAAAAGAATACCCTCTTTTCGCCCCGTTTGTTGTCTTCTTGGCCGGATTGCTGTTGCTAAATTACGGCCCCATGAGCATTTCGCTGCATCCTTTACAATACCTGATTGTATATAGACTTCAGAGGTTCATTGCTGTGCTAGGTATACCCATCGCAGTTTTGCTTGGAGTAGCCTTTGCAGAAATAATAAGCTATTTCAAAAAGCGAAAGATACTTCTAGCTCTGACTTTGCTGGTTGTTGCGGTGGTTATGGCTTTCTTGATTTACACCTCTTTGAGGATTCTCATATTCGATTACAATATTCTGGCTTATCAAAGGTACGACCAGCTTGCCATAGCGAATTACCTTATGCAGTATCCTAGCTATACTAAAATTTATTTTGCTTCAAGTTTTTCAAACGTGCCAATTTATATGAAGTTCGAAAACATGAGCAGATTTTTAGCTTATGACAACATACAAAATTGCAGGGAAATACCGAATGGCTCTTTTGTGATAATACCAAAATTTAACCAGCAGTTTGATCTTAATTATACTCCTCACCCGAGGAAATACTGCCCTTACTGGAAGCTTGTCCTATACCCGCAATACCCATATTACTACAATGAGAGTACATTTGGATTAAATGTTTTTGGTGCAAAACTATATGTCGTAGGCAATGTATCCTTGATAAACTCTACACCAGTTAATGTGGTAACTACATCGACAACAATACCCACTACCACAACAATATCTTTTTCCAATTTCAATTACTTTAACCTTACAGGGGTCGGATACCTTAACCCAGAGACGCATCAGCTAGAAAATTTCACAACCGTAAACAAGGTCGATGCAGTTTTTATCTCTTTAAACAGGAGCTCAGCCGCGCCTGGCGAGTATGTAAGCTTGAATGTAACCTTTGTAGGAGAATTTAAGTGGTACGCAAATCCAGCCACAAGCTACTATTTGAATCAGACAATCCATGAGCCTCTGATAAATTTCCACTATTATGGCGTCGAGCTTGCAAACCAATCACACATGCTTCTTGTGCAGAACAACGGGCCGTGGTACAATTATATTACGCAGATAGGCGAGCCCCACCAGCTTTTGTATAAAAATGCATCCCGCTACCTTCTTGTGCATTGGGTGATAACACCCAACCAGTCAATGGTAGGCAGGTCTCTAAAGTTCTGTGGCGGATATTACGCTACCTACAACAATACAAAGTTAATGGGCGGATTTGGGGGCCTTTACAATTACCTCGCATACAATAGGACATATGTGGTCAATGCATCTGTAATAAACATCCCTTCCCAGAACTGCTCAATACTCAATGTGACTTAATTCAATGTAGCATTGCATCTACTTCCGTTTTCGAAGCACAGATATGAACCATTGAAAGGAAGGTAGAGTGAGACATTTTCAAACGGCTTGCCATTCATGCCTGATCTATACAGTGCTGCTATTGCGCCAGCCCCTAAAGGCTCATTGTAGAATTGGGCGTTTTTCAGGTAGCCTGTGAAGTACGCGTATGTCGGCTTATCATCGATATAAAAATAAGAGGTTCTTTTCCCTATCTCTATAATTTTTTCCCCAAAAACGTTGTATGGCGTTGCCGTCTTATTGACAAATTTCCCGTCCAGATATATGCTTATGTAACTTCCATTGTATACGCAAGCAACTTGGTGCCAGCTGTCGAGGCCTATAAATCTTGCTGTTGCGAACCTCCATCCAGCAGTATAATTTCCCACCTTTTCATCGCTGAATATACCACATGCCGTTACATTTGTAACTTCACCTCCTGCACCAACATACCATGTTGAATGTATTCCTTCACCTTCTCCTTGCGAAGCTATTACCCCTATGCCGTTGAATTTTGTATAATCTACCCATGTTACAAATGTGAAGTTTGAAAAGGAGCTGTTGATGAGAAGATAGGTGCTGCCATTAAAGAATGTTGCTGTACTTTGCGCATGGCTTGGATAGTAAGCAAGCAAAAATAATAGCAAAGCAGCTACAAATACAATGCCCGCAAACAAAAATTCGAAATCTTCATGAAATCATAAGTTTTATAAATTGTTTAATTTTAAGTTTTTATATGTTTGGCTATCTTGTGCCTCTTATAATTGATACTTTGTTCTCATGGGCCCGCATGTTTATCGCATTGGGCCTTTCGATACTTCTTGGCTTGGGGATAGGCATATGGGCTGCAACAAGCAGGAGGGCTGAGAAAGTAATAATACCCATAGTAGACATACTCCAAACTCTCCCAATCCTTGCATTCTTCCCATTTGTAATATATATTATTGTTGCCACTATACCTGGATACATAGGCATAAATTCAGCTGTAATATTCCTCATAATAACAAGCATGCTCTGGAACATAATTTTTGGAGTTTATGAATCAATAAAGGAGCTTCCGCACGAATTCCTTGAGCTCGCTGCACTCTATGGCATGAGCCTGAAGGAGAAGCTCTCAAAAATTTATATACCCGCAAGCATGCCTAAAGTGATGGGCCAGTCTACGCTCTCATGGGCTATAGGGCTTTTCTACCTTGTTACCAGCGAAATCTTCTCAACCTCTAACAAAACATATACAGTGCAACATGGTATAGGCGTCGCGCTTACAAAGCTTGCAATAAGCGGCAACTTCTATGAATATCTTGCCGGCATTATTATATTCATAATCTTTGTAGTTGCAACTAGGCTTCTTTTCTTTGCACCTTTGGAAAAATACTTCAACAGATTTAACCTGCCTCCTTCTCCAAAGCGCGGCAAGAAGCTAAGGCTTCCAAAGATAAGGCTTAGGCTTAAGGTTCCCTTAAAGCACGAGACATATGCGCTTGAAGAAGTTGCTGTGCAAGAAAAAGGTCGCAAGCTGAATTACATTTATTTGGTGTTTATAGCTGTTTTTGTATTGGTAATTGCGTTGAACAAGACCCTTCTTTCCTACGAAGCCTCAGTGTTGGTGGCTCTTTTTGCTTCATTGCTTAGAGTTTGGTTTGCATTCCTTATTATACTGATAATATCAGTGCCCTTGAGTGTATACCTTATTTTCTTCTCAAAAAGGATAGAGAAGTTTGTGCTGCTTTTTCAGGTAATCGCCTCGATACCAGCGACAGTCCTTCTGCCTATCATAGTAATTTGGCTTGTCGGATTTCCTATGCACAGCGAGGCAGTGGCATTTTTCGTATACTTCCTTAGCGGAATATGGTATGTTATATTCAGCATACTTTCGCAAAGGGCGTATATTGCTAATAGCATATTTGAGGTCAAGGAGCTCTTCGGAGTAAAAGGCGTGCGCGCATGGAGAAAAATTTATCTTTATGCAGTACTGCCTGGCCTGATAACAGGTGCAGTGACTGGAATAGCTGCGGAATGGAATGCAAGCATAGTGGCGGAATATTTCACAACCTCTGCGATAGGGAACGGAGCTGTGATAACCTCAGTTTCATTAGGCATAGGCAAGCTTCTCGACACTTCGCTTGATTCAGGAAACATGGTGCTCATGCTTCTTGCGCTTCTCAACCTCACTATCATGATTATTCTTATAAATAGATTTGTGTGGAAAAGATTGTATAACAAAGTGGAAAGTGTATACAAATAGGTGTTTGCTTGGCAATGCTCAGCGTCAGGGATATATCATATTCGATTGGCTCTCTTGACATAATAGATAAGATAAGCTTTGATGCGGAGAAGAATGACTTTGTTTCTTTAATTGGTCCATCTGGCTGCGGCAAGAGTACATTGCTTAGGATCATAGCCGGGCTGATAAAGCCCAGGCACGGCGAAATAGTCTACAATGGCAAAAGGATAGAGAAGCCGGACAGGTCAATTTCCTTTGTCTTCCAAGATTTTGCCTTGCTGCCTTGGCTTACAAATATAGAGAATGTAAAGCTCGGACTATCTCTTTTTGACATGAGTGAAGATGAAAAAGATGAAAAGGCTAGGGGGCTTTTCAAAAAGATGGGCTTAGAAGGATTCGAAGATACATATCCGAACATGCTCAGTGGAGGCATGAAGCAAAGGGTAGGCTTGGCAAGGGCGATAATCTCTGATCCCAAGGTGCTCCTCATGGACGAGCCTTTCAGCTCGCTTGACGAGCTCACAGCAGAGACGCTGAGAAAAGATATAATAGAGATGCTGAGAAACCCAGAAATACCTGTAAACTTGGTTGTTATGGTAACGCATAATGTAGAAGAAGCCATAGAGCTCTCGAGCAAGGTAGTAATATTGTCAGAGAGGCCTTCCCACGTAAAGGAGATAAAGGATGTTGGCCTTAAATATCCGAGGAACAAGCACAGCAGGGAGTTTCTCAACATGGTAGATTATGTCTACAAAGTCCTTACAAAATGATTATTTTATGCTCCAGGAATCCGAATCCCTGTTATAAGCTAGAAGCTTTGTCCTAACTCCCCATTTCATGAGCATATTCCTGAGAAGTGAGATGTTTGTCTCGTCGTCAGCATTGAGTATTATATCCCTGCTTTTAAGCTCGTTTGCTAGCTCAGCTGTGGTAATACTTTTCTTACCCAATACCTCTATTGTGCTTTTGAAAGGTTCGATTTCTCTGAGCCTTTTTGCAAGCAGTCTCGAGATGTTGTTGAGCTTTAATCTCTTGCCGTCTTCTGTAAGCATCGCAACCCCTTCCTTGACCTCGCAGAGTCCTAACATTTCTCCAGCCTCTAGCAAAGGCAAGAGCTTGTCTATCTCCTCTTCGCTTTCGTCGGCAAGCTTTGCTAAGCTTAGCGCATCGCCATTTTCCTTAATCAATTCGAGCACGCCTCTAAGCTCTGTTATCCCCACACCTATTGGAAATTGCCCCATTTTCTCATTTTATTTTTCGAAGAAAAGAAATATAATTTTTATGTACGACGGGCATGACGGGATTTGAACCCGCAACCACCTGGTCCGAAGCCAGGCGCGCTATCCAAGTTGCGCCACATGCCCATGAGTGGCATGTGCTAATCTTCACTTTTCTCTATGGGCTCTATGCCATCTGCATACTCTTTCTTCATCTCTTCAAGCAGGCCCTTATAATAATCTCTTTTCTCGTTTGGCACAGCATAGAAAAACCACGTGGAGAGAAGGTACTCATCTACATTTGACTTCACTACCTCTTCAATGTCCTTTTCAGTCACATTTTTCCAGCCCTCGCCGAATGCGGAGCTAGCTTCCATGGCTATCGCGTTTTTGTCAAGCTCGCCTCCATCGTGAAGGTATTTGTATGTTTTCCATGAATGGCTCGATGAAAGAGAAGCCACGAGTGATGCCATGTCCTTTATCTTCTCTTCTTCGCCATCTACTTCATGCTTCTTAGAAATTTTCCTTATCTCAGCAACGAGCAATTCATATTTGTTAATAATACCTCTGCTACCCATTGAATCAGCTTTTGCCCGTTTTGCTAATAATATGTAATACAAAGTATTTAATCTTTATCAATAGGGCATTTTACACTGCGATATTCCAATCCAAACCTTTTTATATTTTAATGTTATAACATTATAATACATTAGGCGAGAACATGAAAAAAGAGATTGTTGGCAAAGCGGGCGAGGGCAAAAGAAAGTACACAACAATAACAATCCCTACGCCGCTCTTTGAAAAGATCAAGAGGGCGATAGAAAATACGGGCTTTTCTTCTGTATCTGACTATGCAACATACATATTGAGGGAGACAATTGCAAAGATCGAGGAAGAGAAGCTTGGGAAGGGAAAGGCAGACGATGAGCTTACGAAGAAGCTGAAGGCGCTTGGCTACATATGAGGCGAGCATATGGAGATGAAAAAGATTGTAGATGAGCTGAATAAGAATCCAATAGAAGAGAACTGGGAGAAATTTGCCAAGGCTTTGCCAAAATCTGGGTTGAAGTACTATAGGGTAGTTTACCAGAAGAGCTCATTGAAAAATGCCGAGGACCTTAGAAAATCGTATGCCGAGCTTTATGACAAGAATGGAAAGCTTGTTTACAAGGTGCCAATCTTTAAGAAGTCAAAGAAAATAGAGGGCGCGACAATCTATCTGAAGGGCCTTCTAAACATAAACAAGTGGTGATAATATGATAGAACAAAACCTTAAGGAATTGGAAGAGAGGAGCATATTCATACTGAGAGAGGCGAATTCAAGATTCAAGAAGATAGCCGCACTCTGGAGCATGGGAAAGGATTCAACGACAATGCTTGCATTGGCAAGAAAAGCCTTTCTTGGAAAGGTGCCTTTCCCTGTAATACACATAGACAATGGAATAGACTTTCCAGAAACATACAAGTTTAGGGAGGAGCTCACAAAGAGATGGAAGTTGGACCTTATCGTGGCAAAGAGCGAAATAAAGCCAGAGATATCAGGCTTTAGCTGCTGCGGCTCAAACAAGACTGAAGCACTAAAGAAAGTAATGAAGGAATACGGCTTCGATGCCCTCATAGTTTCGATAAGAAGGGACGAGCATGGCATAAGGGCAAAGGAGAGGGTGTTTAGCGTAAGGGACAAAAACTTCAGGTGGAATTATAAGAACCAGCCTGCAGAGCTTTGGGACGATTATTCTTCCAAGCTCGACACATCTGGCCACATAAGGGTGCATCCCCTTCTTGACTGGAATGAGATAGACATATGGAGATACATAAAGAAGGAAAAAATACCTGTAAATCCGCTTTATTTCTCAAGAAATGGGTTCAGGTACAGAAGCCTCGGCTGCACTCATTGCACAGTTCCAGTGAGGTCAAACGCAAAGAATATAGATGAGATAATAAAAGAGCTTGAGACTACCACAGTCGAAGAAAGATCGGGCAGGGAGCAGGACAAGGAAAAAGAATATGTAATGCAAAAGCTCAGGGCGCTTGGCTACATGTGATAGCATGCTTGTCAAAAATATAACAATGCTTGGGCACAAAGACCACGGTAAGTCTACGCTTATAGGGAGCATACTTATGCTTACTAAGTCAGTTAGCGATGCAAGGGTCAGCGAAGCCAAAAAATACAGCCAAAAATTGGGAAAGCCCTTCGAGCCCGCATTCATCCTTGATAGCTTTGAAGAGGAAAGGGAAGGCGGTTTGACTATCGATACAACAAGGGCGGAAGCAAAGTACAAGGACATGGCTTTCGAGATGATAGATGTGCCTGGCCACGAGGAGCTCATAAAGAACATGATGAGCGGGGCGTCTTTTGCAGATACAGCCGTGCTTCTCGTATCAGCAAAGCCTGATGAAGGCATAAGGGACCAAACAAAGAGGCACGTATTCGTAGCGAAGATGCTCGGCATAGAGAAGCTTGTTGTTGCTATCAACAAGATGGATGCGGTTGGATATGACAGCAATAGATACAAAGAGATCTCAAGCGAAATAAGTTCTTTTCTAAAAAAGATCGATTTTGGGAGTGCAATCTTTGTGCCAATTTCAGCTTACAATGGGGAGAACATAATAAGGAAATCAAGCAAAATGAAGTGGTATAAAGGGAAGCCTCTTCTCGAAGCCTTATACAGCATGGCATCATCAAACAGCAAAGCAAGAGGCAAAGAACTGCGTGCGATTATACAAGGCCAAATAGATCCAAGTTCAAGCTCAGTGCTGGGGATCAAAGTATTAAGCGGTATTTTAAGGCCTGGAAAAACAAGAGTATTCCCTCAGAAAATGGAGAGAAATGTGCTAAAGATAATTGTCAATGGCAAGAAGGTAGCCAAAGCAACCGCAGGGGAGAGTGCTGCAATAGAGGTTGACAAACCCATTGAGAATCCAAGAGGCTCAGTGCTCGCAGAGGGCGAACCGATAATCGGAGATAAGATAAATGCTATGGTATTTTCAGCAGCAAGGCTTGGCAGCAAATCAAAGCTGTCGCTAAGGATTCTAGGAAACGAGGTAAATGCAAAGATAAAAATAAAAGAGGTTATTGACGCATCATCTGGAGAGAAAAGGCAGGGAAAGAGCATTCCAGCACTAAACGCAGGGATTGTTGAGATAAAGCTCGCCAAGCCAATTGCATTTGAAAAATATTCAAAGGTTAAGGAGCTCGGCAGGTTTACATTCTATATAGGCAAGCGATTTGGCGGCGTTGGGATAGTGGTTTAATCATTCTTGAAAGACCCTTATCCTATATCTTTCTTCTCTTTTTATTTTTCTTTGGTCTATGCCCTTTATTATGCTCATGTTTGCTGGTATACCAAAGCTCTCTGAATAGATCTTTCCAGAATAAAGCTCATTTAATGCATTGCTCTCGTTTGCGATTGCCTTGAAGATAAAGTTCTTCATATTTGCCAGGGAAAGGTACTTTCCATTTGGCATCTTGAATCCATTTGGTATGCTTATTGCAAATGGCACCTTGACTATCTCATCATGAAGCATCACTCCGTGGCCTATGAATCCACGTTCGTTGAACTCCTGCCCATGGTCGGAGGTAACTATTCTTATCTGGCTATCGCCAAACCTTTCATGGAGGTTGTTCATCACCTCCTCTGCATAAGCCAGCGCCTTTTTTGAAGCCTTATAATAAAGCTTCTTCCAGAGCTCTATCTCGCTTTTGCTGGGCTGCTTCTTCATGAATGATGTCGACCAGTCAACATCTTTCTTTACTCCTATATATGGATCGTGGGGCTCCATCATGTTTATAAAGAGCATGAATGGCTCCTTGAGCTCCATATTCTTTACTCTCTTTACAATATTTTTGCCACCCTTTTCCAATGGCCAACCGTCGATAAACTTTGCCTTGAATTTTTTCGAAAGATTTATCGGAGTAAGAAAAATGAGCCCTTCAAGAAGGTCTATAGCTACTGCAGGATTTTCTTTGAGCATTGCACTAGCAATTTTTACAGGATTTTGCCCATATATATTTCTATACTTTGCTGCAAGCTCCTTTGTCCTCTTTGGTATTTCGAATGAACTTCCAAATACATCTGTGAAGTATGTTTCTTCAACAAATTCTCCGAAATCTGTAAAGCCATAGATTGGATGCACGTAAGGATTTGCAGATATTGCGTATGTGTGGTAACCAAGCCTGTTTAGATCATCTATGAATGTCTTTTTTCTCAGCTTTATCTCCTCTATGTCTAGCGATTTTATCTCCTTTGTCTCGTGAGCGCCATGCTCACTCGGGTACATGCCAGTAAAAAGTGAAGCGTGCGAAGGAAGGGTCCAAGGAGCTGGGGCTATGCACTCCTCAAGCTTGGTAAAATCATTTAAAAAATCTTTTTTCCTAATTATCTCATTAAAGGTGCTAAGCCTAAGCGAATCCAGCACGATTATGCTGATGTTTGGTTTTTTAATTTTGGGCATAATCCTATTAAATGACTAAGATATTTATAGTTTTCAAACCCAATTGTGGTATCTATGGAAGGGAGAAAAGAAATTATTGGCAAATCTAGAGAATATATTATAGTGTTCTTGGCATACTTAGCGATAGCTTCCATAATGTTCTGGCAGCTTATTATCCATATAGGAAACTCAACAATAGAGTATGGTGGAGACGCATACCAGGGCATGTGGGACCTTTGGTGGGTACCATATGCACTCTTTACGCTTCACACAACACCATACTTCACAAATCTTGTCTATTATCCTGTCGGGGCAAATCTTGTGACCCAGACAATGTCCCCATTGCTTGGAATTCTCTCATATCCGCTCCAGCTGGTAAGCTTGCCGTTTGCAATGAATGTGATTCTTCTCCTTGGCATAGCGCTTTCTGGGCTTTTCATGTACATCTTTGCAAAATACCTTACTGGCAATGTCTACGGCTCTTTCCTTGCCGGGCTTATATTTGCTTTTAGCCCAGAACACCTCGTTCAGAGCATTGGCCATCTGCAGTGGAACAACATAGAATTCATACCTCTTTTCCTGCTCTTCTTTTTGCTCATGATAAAAGAAAGGAAAATAAAATACGCAGTTTATTCGTCAATAGCCTTCATATTTGTGGTATTTGCTGGAGATGTAGAGCAAGGGATTTTGACAGCGCTTATTGCATTCTTCATACTACTATACTATTTAATATTTGACAAGGCCGAGAGAAAAAGGATCCTCTCTAAAAGATTCGCCTTCTTGTTTGTGGTCCTTGCCGCACTGGTTTTGGTGATAGGCTCTCCTGGATTTATACCTATGATCAACGGGATAAAAAATGGTGTCCTTGGCTATACAAACATCCAGGGAGGAATTGTGAATAATATGCTCTATAGCGACACGCTCGCCTCATTTTTGTTGCCGGCATATACAAATCCAATCTTTAGCAAAATGCCTGGTTATTTGGAATTTTACTCAAAATCAATTGTTGATACGGCAGAAGGCACAGGATACGCGGGCTACAGCGTGCTCTTCCTTGTTTTTGCTTCAATTTATCTGGCTTTCAGGAGAAAGGAGCTCCACAAAATCGGTTTGTGGATTTTCATAGGGGTTATTTTCTTCTTGCTCGCATTCGGGCCATATATGCGCATCGCAGGCTTCCCTACAAGCACTGCCGGGCTCGTCCCAGGCTTATATTATATTTATCATGCAATACCATTGCTTAATGTATTCAGGGAGCCAGGAAGGTTTGACTTCGCAATAACAGTAGTGCTTGCTGTGCTTTCTGCATTTGGATTTAAATATCTTTCAGAGAAATTTGACAAGAAAAAGCTCTTTGCGCTTTTCTTTGTGCTTATACTGATCGAGTACTGGGCTTCTTTCCCACAGCCTGTGCAGGCGAGCGTTCCAAAGGCGTATTACTACATAAGGGAGATACCTGGAAACTATTCTTTATTTATCCTTCCTGTGCTGCCAAACTACTCAAACCAAACCTCGCCGATGAGGTATCAGGGAGTTGAGCTCTATTATCAAACAGTGTTCCAGAAGCCGCTTGTTGGCGGCTATACTACACGCTACAACGAGACGCAGCTCAACGTGCTTTCAGAAGTGCCTCTTGCTGTAGAAGCAAACTATCTGAACAATATTGGCAAGCTCATGTTCATATATCCTATAACTGAGAACTATACGCAGCTCACACTGTTTATGTTGGCTAATTTCAACGTCGGGTTCGTTGGAGTGATAAGACAGGCATACAACTATACGCAGCAGCTGCAGCTCGCTAGTTATCTATATACGGTTTTTGGAATGCCTGTGTACCAATCAAACTCTACAATGATATTTTCAACAAGTAATGCAATAAGGGCCAATGTTGGCAAGAGCATGGTAGCATATACTGTCGGCAACTGGTTCCCTGGCTATTTTGCATGCACATCTGTATTCTGCAACAAAACCTTCCAAGAGATGTGGTGGGGCAGCAATGCAAGGGGGATAGGCCTTTTTGTCCCAAAAAATATATCGCGGGTCAATATGAACTTTTCAGCAATGTACTACCAAGGCAGCACGAACATGCAAATATATCTGAACTCCCCAGACAACTTGGTAAAGACTTTTCAATTGTATCCTAATGCGCAAAACTACTCGTTATCATTCAAGGCATCTCCTGGGTTTAACATGCTTATACTTCTTACAAAAAATGCAACAGGCCAAGCAGGCAACTTCAACTTCGGCATTATGAACATTACCTTCAGCCCTGCTTAGCCTTCTCTACGAAGAAGTCACCTATTGCAAGGTACTTAGCTCCGGTGTTGAGGAGGGTCCAAATAGCGTAGTCCGGATCCATTACTATGGGCACGCCGTGCTTGTTGAAGCTTGTGTTTACTATCGCGCCTATTCCTGTTTCCTTCTTTACTGCTTGTATTAGCTCTCTGAACCTCTTGTTCTCTTTTCCTAGTATCTGGGGCCTTGTCGTGCCATCAATATGTGATGCTGCAACAAGGTCTTCCCAATACTCCTTCTTTACATTGTAGCCAACTGTCATGAACCTGTTCGGCCTTGTATATGGGTGGAGGAGCTTCTCTGCATCCTCCTCTAATATGGTGCTTGCGAAAGGCTGGTAATACGGCCTTTTCTTTATTATTATGTTCAGCTTGTTCCTATTCTCAGGATCATTTGGGAGCGCAACCACGCTCCTGTTCCCAAGGGCCCTTGGGCCGTACTCCATTCTTCCCTGGAACCAAAGCACTATCTCATTTTTCTTTGTCAAAAGCTCAGCAGTGTATTTTACAATATCTCTCCTTTCTTCGTATTTTATCTTCTTCTCTTTTGAATATTTCCTGAGCACCTCCTCTATTTCGCTGTTGCTGTACTCTGGTCCATAATAAAGGTTGTCTATCTGCTTTTTGTTGAATACTCCATGCTCCAAGAAGTCTACATAATAGGCTGCACCCATTGCAAGCCCGCCATCGCCCATGTGCGGAAAGACAAAGAAGTCCTTTACTTCCGGGAGCTCGTTTATAAGCATGTTCGTTATTACGTTTGAGAAGAATCCTCCTGCAACGGCTACATTCTTTATGCCCGTTTCATTTATGTACTGCTTTACTATCTTGAGCACCTGGGCTTCGGCATGCCTTTGTATGCCGTATGCAAATGCTTCTCTGTTATACTTCCATAGAATGTTGTCTCTTAGATATTCTGCAAGCAGGTACTCAAACTTAGCGCCTGTTTTGCTCACAAGCTTCTTTCTTTTCTCGTCATAATATACTATGTCGTTGAGCTCTGGAACCTCAGCAGGATAAGAATATGCAGCGAGGCTCATGAGCTTCCCTTCGTCTTCGCTGTAGCGCATGTCCAAAGCTATTGTTGCGGCGCCATAGAGTATGCCAATGCTTGCCTTCGCATCGAACTCATTTATCCTCTTCAGCTTGCCTTCTTCTCCAATAGAAATTGTTCCGCTCAGCCCATCGCCTGCGCCGTCAAGTGTTATCACAAGTGCATCCTTGAAGCCAGAAGCATAGTAAGCAGAAGCAGCATGAGCAAGATGGTGCTCAACCCAAACTACCTTTTTGTCTATGCCAAGGGCCTTTAGCCTTCTCCTCGCATAAATATCTCCTATACTTGTGCCCAAGCTCTTCCATAGGCCCCTGGGCCTTTGGTTCTGCACAAGCCTGAAGACAAAGTTTCTTGCATGCATGCTCAGCCTTGATGGCTTTGGCACTTCTTTCCTCCAGAGCTTCCTCCTTTTAACCTCAAGGCTCGGCCAGATCCTTGCAAAAAGGGCGCTGCCGCCATACCACGCAAAAGCAACTTTCTCTATTTCATTTTCTTTCAGTTGCTTTAATAGATAACTTATTGAGTTTTTAGGAAACCCCACATCATTCTTTCTCCTTGTAAACCTCTCTTCATTAACAGCTCCAATGACATCTCCTTTTTCTACAATCGCCGCGCCAGCATCGTGTGCATCGTGTATGCCAAGTATAGCCATAGAATTCACTTCTCTTATAAGTTAGAATACTACCTTTTTATATTTTTAAGTTTTGAGTTTTATATGGGGTTGCAGATGGACCTAAATTCTTTTTTCTCAAAAATAGCTTCCCACTATGACAAGTTCATAGGGCTTGTTAGTATAGGAGTTGACAAGAAGCTTGTAGGTGAAGCAATAAATGAGTCAAAGCTTGCTGGCAGGGGGAGAAAGAAGGTTCTTGATGTTGCCACGGGAACAGGCAGGGTAGCATTTGCAATTGCGAGAAAGTACAAAAATTACGACGTGATAGGAATAGACATAAACAGTGAGATGCTTGGCGAAGCGCAGAAGAAGGGCAAGGGGCTGAAGAATCTCTCATATTTCTTAGGAAATGTAGAATCTCTTGAATTTGAGGACAACAAATTTGACATAGTGGTTTCTGCATTCTCGCTGAGCCTGTTTGACGATCTCCCAAAGGCGGTGGCAGAGATGCATAGGGTGCTGAAGCCGAGGGGCAAGCTCATCCTTATGGACATGCTCAAGCCAAAGGATAGTGTCCTTCGCAAGCTGCTTGATCTTTATTATTCTGCAAACGTCTTGCCTTCTTTGGATGCCCGCTTTAGGCACGAGATGGAGCTGTATATAAGAAAGACATTCAACGTGGACAAAAATCATGTAATCGAACTGCTGAAAGAGGCTGGGTATAAGAATATAAACCAAAAGGAGTTCTCCGGCATAGCTTTCGTCATAACTGCCTCGAAATGATCAGGCGAAGATCATGCTTGCATACGCTACAACAGAGCTGTAATCTTTGTTTACATCTCCTGAGTTGCCATACTTTAAAAGATAGCCCGACTTCGCGCCCTTCTCCTTTGAAAAGATCGCAGCCACAGTTATAGGGCCAAAGCCACATGCTGTATCATCAGTTGCTTCGAGCCTTTTGTTGAATTCCTCGTAATCAAGCTTCTTCAGTGCATCTATCGCAGGCATGTCCTTCTTTTTTGCTGTTTCTGCGCTTTCGTAATGATTAAAGTCAGAGCTTGCTATAACTACAACTTCTCTGCCAAGCTCCTTTGAAGAATCAATTATTGCTTTTGCAAGGAGTTTGCTTGCCTCTAGGCTTTGGTCGCCCATGCAGATAAATACGCACCTCGGATTGTCTACAACCTTCTGCAGAAAAGGAAGCTGGACCTCTATGGAGTGCTCGCCAGCATGGGCTCGCTCGTCAGGCTGTATATATCTTGATTTCTTTGTAATCGCCTCAGCAAGCTCAATATCATTCTTCACGATTCCAAAGGGCATGTGCCAGTCCTGCATTGAAACAGCAATCGCCGCGCCAAGCCCCGTGTGGTTTGGTCCTATGATTACAAACGTGTCAACCGTCTTTGCCTTGCTCCTTATTGAAAGCGCCTTGTAGGTGTATGCTGCTATCTCGCCAGAATAAACATAGCCAGCATGCGGCGCAACGAATCCAAGGGCACTCCTTGCTACTTCTTCTTCGACTTTTGCCTTTTCAATAGACCTTTTCACAAAGAGCTCAAGCTCGCTCTTGCTTGAAGGATAAAAAGTGTCTGCTGCAGCCTCGTATCTCATCTTCTCAATATAAATATCTGTGCATAAAACTAAAAAATATGCTAGACACTAAGCTCCTTATGAGGAGGCTCATGCTAAAGTACAAAAATGAGCTCCATACTTCGCTTGACAATACAAATGAGGTGGAACTTTTTGTCGCAGTCCTTCTTTCGCCCCAAAACTCAGACATGCAGGTAAACAAGGTGACAAAGAATCTTTTCAAGAAATACAAGTCTTTTGGTGATTATGCTCGCGCAAGCTTAAAAGAACTTGAAAAGGACTTGAGCTCGTTGAACTTCTACAAGACAAAGGCTAAGCATCTTAAGGAGTCTGCAAAGATCATAGAAAAAGAGTTCAACGGGCATCTGCCAAGGAAGATGAATGATCTTCTCAAGCTGCCTGGAGTTGGAAGGAAGATTGCGAACATAGTAATGAACGAAGCTTATGGAATAAGCGAAGGTATAGCAATAGATACGCACTGTATAACAGTATCTAACAGGCTTGGGCTTGTGCACAGCAAAGATCCGAAAATAATAGAAGAAGAACTTATGAGAAAAATACCGCGCAAGTACTGGGCATATGTATCTAATCTATTCATAGCTCTTGGCAGGGATACGTGCAAGGCGAGGAAGAAAGAATGCGAAAGGTGCGTGCTGAAGGACATATGCCCAAGCAGCACCCTTTCAAATCACGCGCACTTGCTATAGCCGCACACAGGGCACGTCGCACAGCCTTCTCCTACTATCATCAATGAGCCGCACTCCGGGCAGCGCTCCTCTACATATTCATCGAGCTGGAAGTTGGCGGCCTCAGCCTTTATTTCCTCTACAGTCTTGCTCTCAGGCTCGCTGCTCTTCTTGTGCATCTCAGCTAGCTCAGTGAGCTTTGCCTGGTTCTTCTCTACCGATGTAAGCACCTGCCTGCTCTTGCTCTTGTCCCTGTAAACTGTGATGCCCTTGCAGCCAAGCTTGTAAGCAAGCATATACGCTTCTTCCACCTCCTGCGGGGTTGCATAGCTGGGGAAGTTTATGGTCTTAGAAACCGCGTTGTCTACATATTTCTGGAACGCAGCCTGCATCTTCACGTGCCACTCTGGGGCAATGTCGAATGCAGTAACGAAGAGCCTTCTTATTTCCTTGGGTATTTCTTCGACATCTTGTATCGACACCCTGCCAGCAAGCTTTTTCATGAGCGCATCTGTATAGAAGCCGTATTTTATGGCAAACTCTTCGAAGACGTTGTTTACTTCTATGAGGTCTGTTCCAAGGCTGCTTCCAACATTCCTCTTGAATACAACAGAGAAGAGCGGCTCTATGCTTGATGAAGCCCCTCCTGCGATTATGCTTATAGTGCCCGTTGGGGCTATTGTAGTGACTGTAGAATTCCTGAGTGGTTTATAACCAAACTTATACCATATGCTATTCTCCCACTCCGGGAATGGACCCCTAACCTTTGCAAGGTCTGCGCTCTCTTCCCTTGCTTCATCAGTGATGAACTTCATCACCTTCTCTGCAAGCACGAGCGCTTCGTTGGAGTCATACGGTATGCCAAGCCTTATGAGCATGTCAGCCCAGCCCATTACTCCCAAGCCTACCCTTCTTATAGCCCTTGTTACCTGCTCTATCTGCGGCAGTGGGTAGTTGTTTGCATCTATTACGTCGTCGAGGAACCTTACTCCAAGCCTTGTTGTATATCTCAGCTTCTCCCAGTCTATCTCATATTTACCATTTTTCTCCTTAAGCATGTGCGATAGGTTTATCGAGCCGAGGTTGCATGAATCGAAAGGATAGAGGGGCTGCTCGCCGCAAGGGTTCGTAGACTCTATGGGTCCATACCTAGGGACAGGATTAGAGTATGTAGAGTTCATCCTGTCAAGAAATATGACTCCAGGATCGCCGCTTCTCCATGCCATCGTTGTCAAAAGGTTCCATACCGCTCTTGCATTTAGCTTGCCGACTTCTTTGTTGTTTCTCGGATTTATCAGGCTGTATTCGCTGTCTTTTGCAAGCGCCTGCATAAAGGTTTCAGTAACGCCCACGCTTATGTTAAAATTCTCAAGAACGCCTTCTTTTTCTTTTGCCACTATAAAATTGAGAATGTCTGGGTGGTCTACGCGTAGCACACCCATATTGGCTCCCCTTCTCTTGCCGCCTTGCTTTATCTGTTCAGTAGCTACGTCGAAAACTTTCATAAATGAGATAGGGCCAGATGCTACACCGCCAGTGCTCCTTACAATATCGCCGTTTGGTCTGAGCCTTGAGAACGAGAAGCCCGTGCCGCCTCCTGATTGGTGCACAAGCGCAGCCCACTTGACAGCATCGAATATCTCGGTAATGGAGTCTCCAACAGGCAAAACGAAGCACGCGCTCAGTTGGCCGAGCCTTGTGCCAGCGTTCATTAATGTGGGGCTATTCGGCATGAAGTCAAATCTTGTCATTGCATCATAATATTCCTTGGCGAGCTTTGCAATATCTTCCTCGCTTGCGCCATATCTTGACTCCACACCTGCAATAGTGTTTGCAACCCTGGTAAAGAGCTGCTTCGGCGTTTCAACAATCTTGCCCTCTTCGTTTTTTAAGAGATATCTTGCAGCTAGCACTACAAGCGAGTTCATAGGCAGCTTCAGGTCGTCGACTATGCCGAGCGAGGCCTTGTAAGCCCTGATGTCTGCCCTCTTCTTCCTATAGATAATATAAGCCTTTGCCGTCTTTGGGTCCACGCTCATAAGCACCTGCTCGACTACATCCTGTATTTGCTCAACCTGCACCTTCTCCTGCCCAAGCTCCTCAAGCTTCTTAGTGACAAGATCAGCATACTCGCCTGCCTTTTTCATAAGCTCCTCTTCGCTTATGTTGCCGTCGTATACCTCACGCATGGCCTTGCTTATGGCTATTGTAATCTTCTCCTTGTCAAAAGGCACAACGCCCCCATCCCTCTTAATGACCTCTTTCACACTCATAACAACACCTCAAGCATTCTTTTTGCCCTTCTTGATGAGAGTGGCTATTTTCCTGAATTCATCTGGCGTGTCAAAGTTATTGTACACGCTTGCAAACCTTATGTATGCCACAGGGTCTATCTTGAAGAGCTCATTCATCACCATCTCCCCAATCTTCTTGCTCGTCACCTCCTTCTTGCCCTGCGCGATAAGCTTCCTCTCTATCTTGTCGGCTATCTCGTCCATTTTCTCCCTGCTTATCGGCCTTTTCTCGCACGCCTTGAGTATCCCATTCAATACCTTGTTCCTGTCAAAAGGCTCCCTCATGCCGCTCCTCTTTATAACAGTTATCTCTGCCTTGTACACGCGCTCGTATGTCGTGAACCTCCTTTTACATGCATTGCAGATGCGCCTGCGCCTTATGCTATTGTCAGCCGGCACATACCTTGAATCTATGACCTTAGTATTAGGGGAGTTGCAATAAGGGCATCGCATATTTACACTATATATTGTATTTTACCCAAACCAAAAATACAATATGTAGTATATTTATTTAAAAAGGTGCATTTGAATTTTGGAGAAAAAGTACAATTTGTTCAAGCGCTCCCTGCATGTAACAAAAAGTAAAAGGATGTTTATTAATAGAACTCCGTAATCTTAAGCTGCCTTATAAACTTTAGGGTCTTCCACTCCTCTCTAAGGTGCTTTGCCAGCTCTTCGTTGTCGAGGTTGCTCCTTATCGTGTCGATGGTCTTTTTGTCTGACGGGTAGCCAGAGCCTATCTCCATGCCCAGCCTCTCCTCAAGCTCTTCTATGGCCCTATCTCTTGTTACTTTGGCTATTATGCTTGCGGCCGATACGACGGGGTATTTCACATCTGCCTTGTGCTCTGCTATTATCTTTGCAGCGTCGCCAACTTTCTTCTTGCCCCTAACGCCGTTTACCCTTAGCGGCTTGCTCGAGATGAGGCTTATCCTTATGCCGAACTTTTCTGGAATCACATCCGGCGAATCGAGATAGATCTTCTTTGGGTTTGCAGAGCTCTCCTCTATGAGCCTTGCAAAGTGTATCGCCTCGAGCTCGTTGAGGGAGATGTTGCTCTTCATCGCATTGTTTATCTCCTCAGGCTGTATAGCATAGACCCTTATATCATCTGCTATAGAATAGATGTCATCAAAAAGGAACTGCCTCTTCTTCCTGCTCAAGAGCTTGGAATCCCTTACGCCTATCTCAGCAAGCTTCTTCCACTTGCCTTCCTTTATGCTAACAAGGCTCACTACCAAGGGTCCTAAAACAGCTCCGCGGCCCGCCTCATCGCCGCCAGCTATTATAATAGAAACCACCGTCAGAGGGATTTCCTATCAACGATTATGAAGTCGTTTACAGCCATCACAGAATTGTAATTTACCTTGAGCTTGCCGTCCTTTATATCTAGTTTGTTGACAAACTGGCTGTCTACATTAGGGTCTATTATCATTGCTGTGAGCTTGCCCGTCACTTCGTTTACTTCTGCGTCCAAGAATTTTCCAAGGTCGAATCCGTCACTCGTTATAACCTCCTTGCCAACTAATTCCTCTGCGGCTATATATTTTACCATATAATCCACCTTCTCTTCTATATCTATTTAATAGTTAAGATTTTATATATTTATGTTATTATCGAGAATAAATGTTTCGTGGTTTTTATGGGAAGTTTCGGCAAGCTTTTCTTCAAGGAAAAGCAGGTGAAGGCATTCCTCATCTTGGCGGAGAATTCGCAGGAGTGGAATCTTTCTAACCTTGCGAAAGCCTCTGGAGCAACGTACGTGCACATAAGCAGGTTCATAAATGCGTGCGAGGGTGCAGGCCTCGTTGAGAGCACAAAGCACGGGAGGATAAAGGGAATAAAGCTTACTCAAAAAGGTGTTGAAGTTGCAGGCCATTTGTCGAACATATCAAGCTCTATAGAAAAGCTCGACAAGGAAAAGGAAAAAGAGAAAGAGAAGGAGAAGCAGGAACCAAAGCAAGAGAAGCAAGAGCTCAAACAACCTCAATAGCAGACCTTTTCTTCATAGCATTGAGCACATGTCCGTAATCCCTGTAGTGGGCAAACGCTGTCAACACAACAGTATATTCGCCCTTCTCTGTGCCTGAGTTGCTGTATACATCGACCCTCACTTCTTTTTCTTCATTCGGGGCAATCTCGCCTATCCTTACTTCCTTGCTTGTTGCAAGGCCTATCTCGTCGAAGCTTATTCCCTTAGGAAGCTCTATTACTATAGAGCTGAGCAATGGCTCACTCGTCATGTTCTTTACCTTGACAAGCATCATCACCGAGCTTTTCCTGTTTGCATAAAGCTTGTATGGAACAAGCTCTGTAATTATCCTATAAGGAGCTTGCTTTGAAAGCTCGTCAGAAACATCTTTCTTTCCGAAGAGGTTAAACATCTTCATGCGGCCACCTGATAATAATGAGGGATAAAACTATTTAATATTAATCCTGTTTTGCTAAGAAAAGGATAAAAAGAGGAAAAGGGCATTAATATCATGTTTTTTGGCAAGCCGGCAGAGGAGATAGATGTCGAGGATTTGGAAGATCTTCTTGCAAAGCTCTTTGAGGCAAAGGTAAGCCCTCTCTCAGCGCGCGGCGAGAAGATAGCAAACGATGTTAACACAGAGATGGGGGAGTTTATAGAAGCTGTAGAGGATTTCAGGTCCAGCAATATAGAGCCAGACAGCGAAGATCTTTACATATCCAACCTGAGCTCGATAAGGGTAGGCAAGGCAAGCTACGCCAATGCGCTAAAGCAAGCTGTGCATGCAATAGAGCTATCTAGCGAGGGCACAACCTACGAGAGATACAGCCTTTTTCTTGCCGAGCTCAAGGCGATGATAGAGAAGGTGATGAAGGTCAATGCGAGCTTCAGGACTGTTTTCTTCGCATATGCAAATGGTCTCAAGCGCATGAAGGAGCATTTTTCCAGGATAGAGGATAGTTCTTCAAGGCTTGAGAGGGAGCTCGAGCGCTACAGCGAGGATTTTGGCGCATACACGCAAGCAAGAAATGAGATAAGGAGCCTTTTGGCGATGTTGAAAGAAAAAAGGAGCATAGAAGCAAGAAAGGTTGGCAAATTGGATGGGCAAGATTTTGGCTTGGAGAAGCTCGAAGAGGAGCTCTCAAAATCTAGGGAAAGGATAAGCGATCTGGACAGAAAAATCGCGAATATAAAGGGTGCCATGCAGTCTACGCTTGCGCCCCTGCACAGGCTTTCAAAGAAGTTTGACCATCTCTCTGGAAAGAATTTGCATATCATTATAGAAGATCCAAGTACAATGAAGAACGAGCGCGATTATGCAGAGTTCATCAAGCTGTTAAACGAGTTGAAGGGCTACATTGAAGGGAGCAAGATAGAGGGAAGCGGGCATGAGGTAGAACGCCTGCTCAAATATGATATGCTCTCTGACCTAAAGGAGCTTCATGCTCTTGAAAGCGCATTGGCTGAGGAGAGGCGGAGGGAGAGAAGGATTGCAGACGAAATCTCTGAGAAGAGGGAAAAGGCAAGAAGAATCGAGGAGATTGCAATGGAAGAAGAGGAGAGAAAGCAGCGGATAAGCCATTTAAACGAGCAAATAGCAAAAAAGAAAGAGTATATAGAAAGCCTATTCTTGCAGTACTATGGCAAGAGAATAAAGATAAGGATAAGACAAGTTTAAACAGTACTTATATATTTGTTATTTTCATTATTTACTGGGCTGAATGCATGAACGAATTCGATGGATTTGTCGATGAGATAAGGGATCTTGGCGGCATCACCTTTATAAAGCTCAATACACCAACGGGCTATAGGCAGGTCACAATAAACAAGAAGAGCGCAAGCAAAGAAATTCTCGACGCGCTAGAGAAGCTTACAAGGCAATCCTGCATACGCGTCTTTGGGAGCGAAAAGCCAGACCCAACAACACCTGGAAGAATGGAGATTGTGCCCTCTTCGATAGAGGTAATAAGCATAGCAAAGGAGCCTCTGCCGCTTGATCCGTCGGGCAAGACACCAGCGCTTCTTGATACAAGGCTTGATTGGCGGTCGCTTGATTTGAGGAACCAGAGGAACAGGAACATATTCAAAATAGAGTCAAAGCTCATGCAGGGCATGTCTGAATATTTTCTGAAAAATGATTTTATTCAGGTCTTCACCCCGAGCCTTATGGGCGCACCTGCAGAGAGCGGCTCAGAGGTATTTCCTGTAGTTTATTATGACAAGACTGCATACCTCAGGCAGGACCCGCAATTGCACAGGGAGCTTTCCATACTTGGAGGAATAAACAAGCTCTTCGAGATAGGCCCAAGCTGGCGCGCAGAGGCAAGCCACACGGTAAGGCATTTGAGCGAGCACAGGACCTGCGCAGCTGAGATAGGTTACATAAAGGACGAGAACGATGTCATAAAGCTTGAGATAGAGATGATAAGGCATGCCTTTGAGTTCGTAAAGAAGTCTTGCAAGGAGGAACTCGAGAAATTTGGCATAGAGCTTGAGGTGCCTTCGCCAGATCCTGTTGTTTTGAAGTTTCCTGAGGTTTATGATATAATTGAGAGCATGGGAGGAAAGGTGAAGAGGGGTGAGGATTACGACAAGACGGGCGAGGACCTTCTTGGAAAGTATGTCAAGGAAAAGTACAAGACAGATTTCTTCTTCGTAGACAAATTCCCTTTTGCTGTTAAGCCTTTCTATGTGATGAGGTTTGATGACGAGCCGGAATGGGCAAGGAGCGTAGACTTTATATACAAAGGGATGGAGATGAGCTCTGGCGGCCAAAGGGAGCACAGGTATAGCAAGCTTGTTGAGCAGATAAAGGAAAAGGGTATGAGCTTCTCTAACCTTGAGTGGTTCGTAAAGTTCTTCGAATACGGAGCCCCTACAATGGGCGGCTTCTCAATAGGCATAGAAAGAATGGTAATGAAGATGCTGAACCTCGAGAACGTAAGAGAGGCAGCGCTCTTCCCAAGAGATCCAGAAAGGCTTCTGCCTTGATCAGCTTGCTGTTATGTTTGCAGAAGCATGCGCACCCTCATTCCCTACAACAACCACCTTGTAGCTCTCTCCAGGAATTAGAGAGATTGTTACATGGCCGTGTGCAAAGCCTATTGGTCCGCTGTATGTAAGCACTATGCTGCTGTGGGCACCTAGAGTATAGCTTTCGTTGAATTCTTCCAAATTCGCTGGCACTGCGCTAGGGCTTATTATGCCCTGGAAAGGAAGAACAAGCATGCCGTTCTGGCTTACTAGGAAGTTGATGACTCCAAAGTGCTCCGCATTCAGCGAGACGTTTAAAATATTCTCCTCTTCATTGAGCCCGAAGTTGTTTATTATGGCATTGAATGCAGGGTTGCTCTCATTAGACAAGAACCTGTGAAGCTCGCCTTCTGAGATGTTGAAATTGTGCATCTTTCTCAAGACCTGCGTAAAGTTTGTCTCATTAAGTATTGTAGAGTTCAAAGAAATGCCAAGCTGCTCTGAGATGTTCTCAAGCATGCCCTTGCCAACATATTTGCGAATGTTCCCAAGGGTGAAGTTTTGTCCAAATGCGTTTGATATGCCTGTGCTGCTTGCCAAGGTGTTCACGCTTGCTCCTGTGCTAATGTTGCCAACACCAAGTGCGCCAGCCACGCTGCCGAGGCTGCTGCCGCTTATGCCCTGAGGAATCTGCATATCTTCTGTAGAGTTGCCAAACCTTTTTATGTAGATGATGTTCTTCTCAATCTCTATCCTTCCATACGAGCTTGCATTTATATTTACTGACTCGTTTCCGAAGAGCATGACGTGCATTATCCTTATGCTTTCATTCCCGTTGTTTGAGACCTTTACCGAGAAGTATGTGGAGTTGTTCTTTTGCGACAGAACTATCTGCGAGATAGTTATATTTGGCCTTGCGAGATCAAGCTCGTGCCTCATGCTTGCATTTACCGGCACTTTCGCACCAATTGTTGCTGAAGCGCTGCCAGATACTACTACAGCCCTAAGCGAGGGCACAAGCACGAAGATAGTCGAGGTATTGGTGTAAATTGTCGCTATCGTTGGAGTTATGTCTATTACTGCGCTTGATGTTCCATTTACCTTTGCTGCATTTGTTACATGAACAGTGACCTGCTCGCTGGGCACAGTTACATTGTATGTATTGTTGTCTATTGTTATTGTAGCTTTTGTGATATTGAACCTTACCATATCAACAGTTGCGTTGCTCGGTATGTTCGCCTTTCCTATAACTTGTGTCATGTTTACCAAGGAGAGCAGATTTATCGATCCGCTGCCTTCAGCACTTGCCCAACCGCTTGTGCCATTTGGATAGAGCAAATGTGCATTGAGCGATGAATAATATATAACAAGAGCCTGCGTTCCGTTCGGCACTTCTGGAGGGTCTGTGAGCTGGAATGTCAAAACACTTGTTTTTGCAGGCATCGGAGCTACAGTCGTTACATAGCTCACCTTTGAGGGCTTGCTCAAGTAAATTGATGCTCCTATTACAATCAGTATTATTATTATGCCGGCTGCGATCTCGATCTTGTTCACCATACCACCTTTATTTTATCTTTCAATATCAAAGCTTTTATTGGTTCCTATCTAATTTTTAGTATGCCATATATAAAAAAGAAGATAGGCCTGAGATAGACAAGCTTGTTGATCCATTGATTGCCTTTTTGAAAGAGCAGAAAACAGAAGATGTGGACGGAAAGATAAACTACATAATAACAAAGATAATGAAGAATGTATACCAGCCGAGGTACTTCAACTATAACAGGGCTATTGGAGTACTCGAATGCATTAAGCATGAGCTTTACAGGAGGGTTGTTGGCTCTTATGAAGACGAGAAGATAAAAAACGGAGATGTCTAGCAAGAAAAATTTAAAAGATTTGTCATGCAAAATATCTGCAAATAATGGTGCAAATCAAATGGGGAATAAGCCTGCAGCTCTTATTTTGGCAGAAGGATATTTTGGCTCGACATACGGCAAGACAGCCCACGGGCTTGTAAGATATTCAGAGAGGTACAAAATAATAGGGGTAATAGATTCGAAGTTTGCTGGTCAAGATGCAGGCTATGTATTAGATGGAATAAGAAGAAATATACCCATCTTTTCGTCGTTGAAGGAAGCGCTTCCATTGAAGCCTGATTTGCTTATTGTGGGTGTGGCAACAGATGGCGGCTTTTTGCCAAGTTCATACAGGCCTTACATAAAGGAAGCCTTGGAAAATGGCATAGGAATAGTCTCTGGCTTGCATGAATTCCTAAGCGACGACAAGGAGTTCAAGGAGATAGCAGAGAGGAAGGGCGTGCAGATAACAGATGTAAGGAAGATCTACCTTGGCATGAAAAGGTTCTTTACTGGGGAGATAGAAGAGGTCAAAGCCATAAAGGTTGCTGTTCTTGGCACTGACAGCGCGATAGGGAAAAGGACAACCGCTATAATGCTCAATGAAGAGCTGAAGAGAATGGGCTACAACTCTGTCTTCGTTGCAACAGGCCAGACGGGCTGGATGCAGGGTGCAGAGTATTGCGCGCTTATAGATGCGATGATAAATGATTTTGTAGCAGGGGGCATAGAGGGCGAGGTGGTAAGGGCCTGGCGCGAGAAGAAGCCCGACTTCATAATTATAGGCGGCCAGGGAAGCATACTGCACCCAGCATATCCTGGAAGCTTCGAGATCATTGCAGCAGCAAGGCCCGATGCAATAATACTGCAGCATGCTCCGAAAAGAAAGTTCTTCGACGGCTTTGAGAAATACAGGATACCAAGCCTGAGCAGATACATAAAGGTAATAAAGCTCCTCTCAGGCCACGGCATAGCTGGCATAGCGCTTAATACAGAGAAGATGAGCGAAGAAGAAATAATGCAATACATAAAGAAATACGAGGCAAAGTACAAGGTGCCGGTTGACGCACCAATAAAGAGTGGGGTAAAGAAGCTGGCAGAGGCGATAGCGAAGCTTGCAGAGAAATAAGCATATGCCTTTTTAGAAAAGTTATATAGTATAATGCAAAGCTTTTTATAAATGTTATATAGTATACTATATAGGTTTATAGGGGTGCAACATGGATAAAGAATTGCTCAAGGCAATAATAAAGGAGCAAGCAGATCTCATAGAAGAGAAACTGAGTAGAGAGCATATAATAGAGAGGGATGCAAAGCTTGAGAGATATCTCAAATCCAATGTCGCCTTGTTTCTGCTCGGCGTGAGGCGGTGCGGCAAGTCTACACTCGCTATGCAGCTCTTCAAGGGGCACAAGCACGGCTACATAAATTTTGATGATGAGAGGTTGCTGGGCATGAGCACAGGCGATTTGAACATGGTGCTTCAGGCTTTTTACGAACTCTATGGTAGCGACCTAAGCGATATAATCCTTGACGAGATGCAGAATATAGAAGGATGGGAGTCTTTTGTAAGCAGGCTTCGCGAAACTAAGCGCGTTATAGTCACTGGCTCAAATTCAAAGTTGCTCAGCGGCGAGCTTTCGACAAGGCTTACCGGCAGGCACATAGATTTCATTCTCTATCCTTTCAGCTTTGCTGAATTTCTTAGGTATAAGAATGTTAACCTGAGCGATGTCCTTACGACTAAGGAGCGCGCCGATATAAACAAGATGTTGCTCGAATACCTACGCAATGGTGGCTTTCCAGAATTTTTCAAATATGGAAGGGCGATACTGGAAAGCATCTACAATGACATAATAAACAAGGACATTATACAGAGGCACAAAATAAAGCATGCTGAAGCGCTCAGGCAGATTGCAAGGTTCTTGGTCAGCAATTCCTCGCAGGAATTCACATACTCTTCGCTTAAGGGAATTACTGCAGTAAAGAACCAGATAACCATTGCAAAATGGATAAGCTACATGGAAGAAGCTTATCTTATATTCACAATAGAAAGGTTTTCTTACAAACTTAAGAACATCGCAATAGCGCCGAAGAAGGGCTTTGCGATAGATACGGGGCTTGTAAATTTACTTGGTTTCAGCAGCGATAAAAATATCTCTCGGCTTATGGAGACATGCGTTGCCATAGAGCTTAAGCGCAGAAGCGCATCGGGACAAGGCTTCGAGATATACTACTGGAAGGATTACAAGCAGCATGAGGTGGATTTTGTAATAAAGTCGGGCGAAAAAGTAGAGCAACTCATCCAGGTTACAAAAGTCTCTTCAAGAGAAGAGGTAAACGAGAGGGAAACCCAAAACATAATAGCAGCTGCACGCGAGCTCCATTGCAAGAATCTTCTTATAATAACGCTTGACTACGAGGCAAAGGATTTTGTAGGTGGATACAGCATCTCATTTGTCCCGCTTTGGAAGTGGCTCCTCAAATATTGATTTTGCACAATAAGCTTAAAAAGCTCATTTTTGATATATCTGCATGGATTTCCAGAAAGTGGATAAGAAACTGCTGGAGCGCATAGCAGGGGATGCCAAGCTTTATCTCGAAGAATCGGAGAAAGAGAAGCTTGTTAATGAGATGAACGAGATACTCGTATATTTTGGCAAGATAAGAGAATTAGACACAAAGGATGTTGAGCCTGCATACCATGCTGTGGAAATAACGAACGTATGGCGCGAAGACAAGAAGGAGAAGAAGGAAGGCCTTGAGATAGGGCTAAACGCAAAAGAGCTGGAAGATGGCTACATTATAGGACCAAAGCTTGTATAGGTGGTTATATTAATACGGGTAAAAACATTCATAGAAGAAGCAAAGTCTGGAAGCATAGACCTAGATGACTTTATCAAAAAGGTAGTTGAGAGCTCTCATTCTATACAGGAAAAGTACTCTCCGTTTATAACAATCAACGATTCGCCTAGCCCCGGCAAGGGCTCTTTGCAGTATCTCCCAGTTTCGATAAAAGATAATATCTGCACGAAGGGCATAAAGAGTACAGCTGGCTCGAAAATCCTGGAAACATATGTGCCTACATTCGACGCCACAGTTGTAAAAAAGGTAAAGGAAGCGGGAGGCATGATCATAGGAAAGACTGCTCAAGATGAGTTCGGCTTCGGCACATTTTCGACAAACTGTGCATATGGCGTTCCGAAAAATCCTTATGACACTTCCAGAACATGCGGCGGAAGCAGCGGCGGAGCGTCATGCTTAACAGCGGCTGCCGATTTTCCTCACATAGCAATTGCAGAGTCAACAGGAGGAAGCATAACTGCGCCTGCTGCATTTACAGGCACTGTAGGTCTAACCCCGACATACGGCAGGGTCTCGAGGTTTGGCCTTATAGACTATTCGAACAGCATGGACAAGATCGGCGTAATATCAAGAGAGGTATACGACTCCGCGCTCATGTTATCTATAATTTCAGGCCACGATCCGCTCGACTCTACGAGCTCTACCAAGGAAAGCGAGGATTTTATGCGATACATAGAACATGATGTAAAAGGCTTCAGGCTCGGCGTGCCTAGGGAATACTTCGAAGGCGTAGATGTGAGCGTGGAGAAGCTCGTCTGGGAAAGGCTCAAGGCGCTGGAGAGCGAGGGCGTTGAGCTTGTTGAAATTTCTCTCCCAAGCACGAAATATGCAATAGCCGCGTATTATATAATAGCGATGAGCGAGGCTTCAACAAACCTGGCAAGATACTGCGGCATGAGATACGGCATGCAGGAAGAGGTTGATGGAGACTTCTCAGAGTATTTCTCGAAGGTGAGGTCCAAGTATTTCGGCGAAGAGGCAAAGAGAAGGATAATACTCGGCACATATATGCGTGCAGCCGGATTTAGAGATGCATATTACATAAAAGCACTTAAGGTGAGAAAGCTTATCATAGACGAGTTCAAAAAAGCCTTTGCTCAGCTCGATGCCATAGCGACGCCTTCTATGCCCATGCTTCCTCCTAGGTTTGATGAGATAGAAAAGCTCACGCCAATAGAGATATACAACATGGACAAGATGACAACGGCGCCGAACCTCTGCGGCTTCCCAACAATCTCTGTTCCAGCAGGCTTTTCCAAAGGCTTGCCAGCAGGCATGCAGATAATAGGCAACCATTTCGAAGAAGGAAAGATAATAAGCATAGCCTCCAAGGCTGAGATGATAAAATGATTATTGGTCTAGAAGTCCATTGCCAGCTCAACACGGAGAGCAAGCTCTTCTGCTCATGCGAGGCTTATCCTAGCCAGGCGAAGCCGAACTCAAATGTGTGCGAGATCTGCATGGGCTACCCTGGCACAAAGCCTGTGGTAAACAAAAAGGCGGTGGAGCATGTGATAAGCATAGGCATGGCACTTGGCTGTGAAATCAACAAGGAGACGTACTTCTCAAGGAAGACTTATTTTTATCCAGATATGCCGAAAAATTATCAAATCACCCAATATGAGGTGCCTATAGCAAGCAACGGAGCCATTGAACTGAGCGGAGGGAGGATAAGGATAAGGAGGGTGCACCTTGAAGAAGATCCTGCAAGGATAGTCTACCCTGCGGGGAGCCTTGAAAGCTCAGGCTATGTGCTTGTAGATTACAACAGGGCTGGCGTGCCACTGGCTGAAATAGTTACAGAGCCAGATATAAAGAGCCCCAAGGAAGCAAGGGCATTTCTCGAAAAGCTCTCGACAATATTGGAATATCTCAAAGCATACGACCAGTCAAAAGGGGCAAGCATAAGGGTCGATGCAAACATCTCTCTTGAAGGCGGCGAGAGGGTAGAGATAAAGAACATAACAGGCTTCGAGAATGTAGAGAAGGCGCTAAGCTACGAGGCTGTGAGGCAGAAAAACATAATAATGCTAGGAAGAAAAGTTGAGCGTGAAACGAGGCACTTTGACGAGGTAGCAAAGGTCACGAAGCCTTTGAGGAAGAAGGAGTTCGAGGAAGATTACGGCTACATATTCGATCCAGACCTGCCGCTTATTGAGATAAGCGAAGATTGGCTTGCGCAGCTAAGAGCGGCTATGCCAGAGCTGCCTGATGCAATGGCAAAGCGCTTCTCTGAGCAATACAAGATAAGCGAGTACGAGGCAAGGGTCATAGTATATACTGGCAAGGACTTTGCATCGTTCTTCGAAGAGACATGCAAGATCTTCAAGAATCCAAGAGCAGTTTCAAGGTGGATGATAAACTACCTTCTCAAGAGCCTGAACTGGCACTCCATAAGCATCTCGCAGTCAAAAGTTACTCCAAAGGGTTTTGCAGAGTTTTTGGAGATGATAGAAAAGCACGTGATTACAGAGAGGTACGCAAAGGAGTTGATAAAATTTTATGTTGATACAGGCGCTGAGCCTTCTCATCTCGTTGCAAAAGGAGAGGAGCCAACCGAGGAAAAGCTTAAAGAGATAGTAAGAGAGGTAATAGAAGGCAACGAGAAGGCGGTATCTGACATAAGGTCAGGAAAGTCAAAGGCGCTTATATATCTTATAGGAGAAGTCTTAAGCAGAACTGGCAAGAGGGGCGATCCCAAGGAGATCGCAAGAATGATAAAGGAAGAGCTCAACATGCCCCCGTAGCACAGCAGGTAGTGCGACTGGCTGTTAACCAGTAGGTCGTAGGTTCGAGTCCTACCGGGGGCGCCTTTATCTATTTCTCCTTTGCAAGAGCTATTACTACAACGCCCACTACAATGAGAAGTCCTCCTGCAATCTCTATTGAAGAAAAGCTTCCAATGGCAACGCTGAAAAGAAGGACAAGCACAGTATCCAAGTAGGTGAAGTTGTTTATGAAGTTCTTCGAAACGACGCTTTTGTACAATTTCCTGTTCTCATTTATCTTCACAGCCCTAAGCTCGAGCGCCACAGCTATGACATAAAATGCCCCTGCTGCCAATACGCCCAGGGCTAATACAGGGCTTGTCTTCGCCAACGCGCCAGTCGGGGCCAAAAAGAGGATGAAGAGAGAGGCTACAAACGAAGAGATTGATATCGAGCTTATCTTAGAGCCTACACTGTATTTGCGTATATTGTAGAACACGAGGTAGTAGCCGAATCCTGCAAAGAGCATTATTACGATTACAAAGGGAAGTGTTGCAAAATTGAATGAGAAGGAGCCGTTGCTTTCTGCCAAATACACTCCTATTACTACAAGCATTATGCCGAGCGTAACAATTCCTATCTCCCTTTTGCTTAGCCTCCTTTTGTATCTTGCCACGTCTATGCCAAAGAATATTAGTGAGCTCGTTGCTATGAGCGGATATACGCCCGCAAGGTAGTAAATCTTGAATGCCATGAAAAGCGAGAAATTGAATATAACAAGCAATACTCCGCCTGCAATGCTCGGCAAATGCCTCCTGAGATTTGAGAAAAGGTCATTCCTCATGTTCATTGCTCGAATGATCATTGGCAAGCTAAGCACGCTTCCCAGGCTCCAGAGGAAGAAAAAGAGGTAGAGGTTAAACGACCTTATAAGTATATATTCGAATGTGCCGTTGAGCGCATATACGAATGTGCTTGCAACAAGCAGGGCAAGCGTCTTGCTTCCTTTTTCCATAGATACCATTAAGATTTTACTGTGAAATATTTTAAATGTGATTCCATGCAGTTTGAAAGGCTAAGCAAAGAGGTCGAATCATATAAGGGGGAGATGGTAGAGCTTATGAAAGATATGGTGGCAATACCTTCAATATCCCCAGTAAGCGGTGGAGAGGGAGAAGCAAAAAGGGCAGACATGCTCGAATCGTTTCTGAAAAAGAGCGGCTTCAGCGTAAGGAGATATGACTACATAGATAGCTTCAAGAAGAAAAGATCAAATTTGATCGCCACGATCCCAAGCAAGGCTAAGCAAAGGATCTGGCTGCTTAGCCACATCGACACAGTCTCCGAAGGAGATAGAAGCCTGTGGAGCCACGATCCATTCGATGCATATGTGAAGGATGGCAAGATCTTTGGCAGAGGCACGTCCGACAACGGCCAAGGCGTGGTATCGAGCATATTCGCGCTTAAGGCGTTGAAGGAGCTTGGCGTTGAGACAAAATACGCTCCAGCAATAGCATTGGTTGCAGACGAAGAGGTCGGAAGCGAATATGGGGTTAAGGCCCTCCTCAAGGAAAAAATATTCAGCAAAGGAGACATGTTTGTAGTGCCTGACTGGGGCAACGAGAAAGGGGACGCAATAGAGGTGGCAGAGAAAGGTATACTCTGGCTAAAATTCACAGTTGTAGGCAAGCAGGTCCATGCTAGCACGCCTCAAAAAGGGATAAATGCATTCAGGATAAGCGCCGAGCTCGTGCAAAGATTGAATCGATTGTACAAACTCTTTGGGAAAAAGGATAGGCTCTTTGACCCAAGCTTCTCAACCTTCGAGCCAACAAAGCATGAGAAGAATGTGGAGAGCGTAAATATAATACCAGGAAAAGAGGTTTTCTATATGGATTGCAGGGTCTTGCCAGATTATAATTTAGCAAAGGTAATAAAGTTTGCAAAAAACGAAGCGGCGAGGCTTGCAAAGGAGAGCAATGCACAGATAAGCGTGGAGGTTTATAATATTGAAGAGCCTGCAAAGCCCACAGGCAAAAATTCGCAGTTGGTAAAGCTTCTCTCCAGTTCAATAGAAAATGTAAAGGGAATAAAGCCAAAGCTGGTAGGCATAGGCGGGGGCACTGTTGCAAAGTATTTTAGAGAGAAAGGGATGGACTGCGCAGTATGGGCTACTCTTCCAGACAATGCACACCAGCCAAACGAGTATGCAGTAATAGATGATATGGTTGGTGATTCAAAGGTTTTTGCATATCTTTACATATAATAATAAAAGGATTAGCCTCCAAAAAATATTGATCTCTATGAAAAAGAAGACTACGGAGAAGAAGGGCGAAAGCAAAGCAGATTTTTCCTACATAGTGATATACCTCTTTACCATAATTACCGGAGCGATTTTCTTCTTTATTAGTGGTAACGACAAAAGGAAGAAGCAGCACTCTATACAAGCGATGGTTCTTGGAGTAATAATGATAGTAATTGGACTCATACCTTATCTAGGCATTATAAACATACTTCTCTGGCTATACGGCTTGTATATAGGATACAAGGCCTCGCTGAACGAGGATGTGGCAATACCTTATATAACTGATTTTGCAAAGAACTATGCATGATCAGTAGGCAGGGTTGGATATGTTCAACAAAAGCGTAGAGGGTACTTTCAAGTTTCTCCTTTTTTCCCGGGCTTTCAGGAGCATAGCCTTGATATACATGAGCCTCGCCTTCTCCCTTTACCTTCACGCCCTTAAGCTCAGCATTGTTGGCATAGGGCTGGTTGCAGGGGCTACGATGCTCTTCATGATCTTCCTTACCTATATCTTCGGCTACATAGGAGACAGGCGCGGCTTCAAGACAGAGCTTATAATATCCGAATCAATTTCATTCGTTGGTGCGCTTCTAATTGCCTTGTCTTTATGTGTAGATATAATAATCCTCGTCATGGTAATTGCGGTCCTAACAGGCGGGGCAGGAGGCATGCGTGGCGCATTCTCCCCTGGGACAAATGCGTATATAGCGAACAACTTTCCAGACGAGAATGAAAGGGTAAGAAGGTACTCGCTCGTATCTATGACCGCATCGCTCTCAGCAGTCGGGGGAAGCATCCTTTTCAGCAGCGTTTCATTTCTTGGCAGGTTTACTGGCATTCTTCTTGCATATAGATACTTCTTTGCACTCGCCTCGTTGTTGCTAGGCTTTTCCACAATTTCCCTCGCAATGCTCGCAGACAAGGAGAAGCCCAAGAAGACTACAAGGGTGATGAAGTCCACAAGCCTTAGGTATTCTCTGAAGATAATTGCAATAAATTCTCTTGGAGGCATAGGTATGGGGCTTTTCATGCCCCTTCTTCCACTCTGGTTTGAGCTTGCATACAAAGCAGAGCCCCTCGAGATAGGAACTGTCTTTACTCTTGTCTACATATTCACAGCCATAGGCTCTTTCTTGTCCTCAAGGGTATACCACAAGCTCAACCCTTTGAGCATAGCTTCTTATACAAGAATGCTTAGCGCCTTGCTCCTTTTTGGCATGGCTTTCTCGCCTTTCTTTGCCCTCGCTGCTTTGCTTTATGTGTTAAGGGCGATTATAGCTGGCTTTGGGAGCCCAAGCAGGACTGCTATAAATGTAAGGGGCATAGAGGCAGAGGACTATGGCACTGCAACGAGCGTGCAGGGCATTGCTTCTAGGATAGCTCAGCTCAGCTCAGGAGCGAGCGGCTACCTCATGGATCTTTACCTGCCTCTTCCCCTCTTCCTAGGCAGCATATTCCAATTTGTGAGCGGGATTAGCTACAAGCTCCTTCTCAAGCAGAAGAAATAATATTTGCTTATCCTGCGATATAAACAAAAAAAGAATAAAATATTTAAACAAGTTCCAATACTTAAACTATGATTTTTATGTCAAGCCACAAGCACGCAAATGGATATAACATAACGCCTGCGCTTTTATCACAAATATACAAAGATCTGAGCGAACTTTTCGATGGGAAAGTTATTATAATAGGCGGCAGGGCTGTAAATATATACTGCGCAAAGGATAAAAGAAATACTGACGATTTGGATGTTGTAGTGAAGATTGGCAGCAATCTTACAACAAGAGATATACAGGAGAGGCTTATCGAATACAATTTCTCTCCAGCCAAAGAGTCATTTAATCCAGAAAATGGATTCTATCAATTGCAGCACAGATCAGGCGTGAAAATTGATATATACCTTTTAAGAGAAGGGGAGCAAAGGGAATCCTGGCCTATTTCTGGCATTCCAAAAATAGATATAATAGATAATGCTGTGGAGAGGCAGCTGCCAACTGGAGATAGGGTATATATTGTAGATCCTGTGAGGCTTGTCTTAATGAAATTCAATAGCCATAGGCCGCAAGATATAGAAGATATAGGAAATATTATATCAAGTTTGTACTCATCTTTTGACGATTTTCTTAAGAAAGGGGGAGGCATAATATATAGCTATGTAAAGATGGGCTTCGATGAATTTGGAAAGGAGTATGTGGATAAAAAATACAGCGATGTGATCAGTCTTCTTAAAGGAATCTATAACAAAAAGATACATGAAGACGAAACAATTTTTCTAAAGCAGGCAAGGAGAATCCACTAACCTTTGCACAGCAGAATAAGCCCCCATGCAGCAGCTTCTCCATGTTATGATATCTAGAATAGGTATTCCTTGTTTACATTCTCGAGCCCCTCCTTGTTTTGCCTTGCTGTCTCTTCCTCTCCAACAAAATGCCTTATGCTTTTCATAATGTTTGGGTATTTTTCGTCAAGTGCTCTCTTCATCTTCTTCGCTATGCCATAATATTCTGGATGCGCCTCTTTTGTAGACCTGTTTTCGACAATGTATATTGCCTCGCCAAGCCCCATCTGCATGTAAAACTTAGCAGAGGTTGCAAGCGGAAGGAGGAGCTTGGCCTCTTCCACAAGGCCCATGCTCGCAAGAGCCTTCCTGGCCCTTGCAGCGTTTGCAATAGCTTCTTTCACGCTTTGGAATGCCTCGCTTTCAATAAGGATACTTGGCAGATAATAAGTGCCATCGCTTATTTCGTAGTTCTTGATTGTATCTCTGTGCCTTTGCAAATCCCTCAACGAGCCCATGCTTATATCTATCTCAAAGAGGAGCGAGCCTACCCCAAATATGGTCCTGTTGAGCGCATCATGCTTGCTCTGTCTGTGGGAGGTAATCTCAGTGATATAGTTTAGCACTTTATCGTCTTCAATTCCAGCGATTTTTGCTATCTCCTTAAGCAGCTCATCTTCGCTTGTTCCATATAAGCTTACTTTTTCGCCATCATAGCTGATTATTTTTGGTTCATCGTTTGAAACATTGAACTTCCTTACATTTGCATAATATACTTTCTCGAATTCATCAGGGGCAAGATGTTTTGCAAAGGAAGGCATATTCTCCTCTATTGCCTGCTTGAGCCCCTCCCCAACAATCCTGCTTATAGGATTAGTGCTTGCGAGCATCTTTTTTGTAAGCCTTTCAAAGCTCTTTGCATTAGTAGAGAAGAATACAACTGTCATCTTCGAAGCAGGCAGCAATGCCCGCGCTATGTCGCGAGAATTGGGCTCAATGACGTTCTTCATATACTCTTCGCTTGGTTCTTTTCCATGCTCATTTGCATATGCCTGCGCCAATTTCTTCTCCATTGCCTGCATCGCAAGCTTGTACGCATTGTCGAGCTTTTCGATTGCTTCTTTGTATATTTCAAGTGCATTGCTGTTTGATGCAATGCTTTCTGGAATATAGTACTCATCAAACCTTACATACCTTGTGGAGCGCTCCTGCGAGGCTATGAAGGTTTCATCTTGCATCTCCATCGCTTGCAATATGGGCATTACAATAGCAACAAGCGCATGCGACTGCTCCATTATGTTTGCGTGGCCAAGCACATTTACTATTTTGCTTAACGCGCTCCTTGCCCTTTCATTGCCTTCCTTTTCAAATATTTTCTTAAGCTCATCTATGCCCGCGCCTTTCTCAATAGCTTCCTTTGCCATGTAAAGCTTGCTGCTCTCGCCAAGGAAAGAGTCGCTTTTTCTAAGCAGCCTTTCAAGAAGAAGCTCGTCCTCCTTCGGGTTTATCCTGCTTGCATTTGATACATCGAGATAAGCAAGGCTCTCAGGATCAGGGTCTGTTTTATAGAATACTATTGCAATCTGTCCGTCTGTATAGAGCTTGTATCCAGTTTTATCTAATGTTTTGAATGCCATAAAGGTCAGAGAAATTCCAAATATAGATAGCATGCCTTATAATGTAAGCAAATCTTTCTGCAATAACTGCCGCCTCCACACCACCACCAATCAAATTATGTAAACAAATTATTTAAGCCCATCAGGATTTTCTGTTTCTTTGCGTAAATTAGAGGGCTAGAAGCGACTTTACTTCGTATCCTTTGAGCTTCTCCCTGCCTTTGAGGTCTTTGAGCTCTATAAGGAAGGCAAATCCAACGACATTGCCCCCAAGCGATTCAACGAGCTGTGCTGCTGCGCTACTTGTGCCACCAGTCGCAAGGAGGTCATCAACTATGAGGACGTTGCTTCCCCTTTCTATTGAATCCTTCTGCATCTCGATCGTTTCCTCGCCATACTCTAGCAAATAGGTTGTTTGTACCTTTTCATGTGGAAGCTTGCCCTTTTTTCTTATGGGGATGAAGCCCACATTCATCTTGTTTGCGAGCACTGCACCTACAATAAAGCCCCTTGATTCAATGCCCGCTATATAGTCTATCCTCTTACCTTTGACCATCTCCAGCATGCCCTCTATCGCTAGAGAGAATGCGCGCCTGTCCTTGAGGATAGGGGCGATATCCCTGAAAAGCACTCCTTTCTTTGGGAAGTCTGGTATTTCCCTTATTCTTGACCTTATATATGCAACATCTTCCTTCTCCACTATAAGATTTTAGGAGTCTGACAAATTAAAAACCTTTTCTTCGTCGTTAAATATATTCCCTATAAATTCATCGGCTCGCATTAATTATCATTTTTGATAATTTTTAATTAAAGATCCTTCAATTGCCTCAAGGTTTATTTTCGCAGCAACCCTCTTTCCTCTAGAATATCTCGTGCTACTTCTCTGACATGCAAAACCGC
>ERZ1669250.87-NODE-87-length-48919-cov-4.371685_pt1 | contig 48919 bp, 56 predicted proteins | sample MGYA00579295_ERZ1669250 | MGnify/ENA primary metagenome ERZ1669250 (study PRJEB41166, sample SAMN08046056) | hot springs metagenome | biome: hot spring; feature: acid hot spring; material: thermophilic sediment; isolation source: thermophilic sediment from acid hot...
ACAATGTAATAATATTAAATAACTCAAATATATTAAAATTAACAGAAAACTACAATAACATATATTATAATATAATATATTATAGTTTGTTAGCACTATCACTCTTGACGCTTGGCGTCGCGCTGGTGGCAACAAATGCAAAAAAGAAATAATATTGATGAAGCTATTGAAAGTTGGAAAGCAGGTAACCCTATATTACTATATGATTCTTCAAATAGGGAAAGCGAGATAGATATGGTATATCATGCTTCAAATGTTAATCCAGAGGCCATCTATAAGCTAAGAAACGAAGCTGGTGGGCTTATTTGCTTTGCTACATCATGGGAAATAGCAAATGGGTTAGGATTAATATGGGGAGATGAATTAATATCTAAAATTCCTAATTTAAAACCTTTAACAGAAAAGCTTTTGTTCTATAAAGATAGACCTGCATTCACAATATGGGTAAACCATATTAACGTTAGAACCGGAATAAGTGATAACGATAGGGCATTGACTATGAACGAACTCTATAAAACAGTTAAGTTATATGTAGAGAAAAGAAAAGAAGATGCTGTAAAGAAATTTATAGAAGAGTTTCAAGCGCCAGGTCATGTCCCATTATTAGCAGCTAGGAGCTTAAAAGAGAGAAGAGGACATACAGAACTAAGCATAGCTTTATCGCAATTAGCAAAATTAGAACCAGCAACAGCATTTGCAGAAATGTTAGATTTTGGCGTTTCTTTAAGCTTAGAAAAGGCTGAAAAATACGCCAGAAAAATGGGTTACATATTAATAAGTGGTAAAGAGGTGTTAGAGGTCTGTGAAGGAGAGAAAATGTGTTGGAATTATTGATACAACATTTGCAAGGGTAGATATGGGATCTATTGCATTGAAAGTTCTAAAAGATTTATTACCAGACTATATTATAATCAGGCATACTGTCCCTGGAATAAAAGATCTGCCTGGAGAAGCCAAAAGATTAATAGATTATGGTTGTGATGGTATAATAACCTTAGGATGGGTTGGATCTAAACAAGTTGATAAATATAGCTATATAGCTTTATCAGTCGGATTAGTTATGTTATCTATATTATCAGGAAAAATAATTATAGATGTTACAGTCCATGAAGATGAAAGTAATGATCCTAATGAATTGAAAAAGATTGCAATAGAAAGAGCTAAAGCTCATGCAGAAAACTTAGCGATATTAATTAAAGAGGGTGGAGAAGGTTTAGTTAAGAAGGCAGGACAAGGTATTAGACAAGGATATGAAAATGCAGGACCTTTATGATGTTATTTTCTTCTATATCCTATTTGTGATATAAGTGAACCTATTAATGCCATTGATGATCCTATTACTTGCAAAAATGTTGGCAATATCTTTATTAAATATATTGTAAACAAAAACGAAACTACAGGGGTAAGCATAACAATTGAACTGCTTTTTACTGGACCTACAAGTTTAACAGCATAGAACCATAATAACCAAGCTAACGCCTGAATAATTACTGTAGTATATATTATTAATAATAAAGATTTTAAATTAAAAACAAAATAATAACTTATTGGAATAAAAGCCAATATAAAAGGTGCAGATATTAAAGACATATAAGAATTTAAAGCAATTACATCTTTGTTAGATAAATTTTTAACGAAATATACAGTTCCTAAAGCCCAGGACAGCCCACTAATCAAAGAAAAAATTAATCCTAGACTAAAACTAATAGATGATAAACTAGTCAAAAATATTCCAATAAAGCCAATAATTATTCCTATATATTGAAAATACGTTATGCTCAATTTTAGATAAAACCTACTTAAAATAACTACAAATATTGGTTGTGTATAGACTAAGACCGCTGCTAAAGATGGATTTTTTGAATACATTATACCAAGGTTTAAAAATATTAAAAATAATCCCATATTTAGTAAGCCTGCTATAGTTTCTTTTACCCCATATATAATCTTTTTCCATAAAATTAATATAATTAGACCTCCAATAAATGATCTTAAAAATGCCACATATATAGGGGATATATAATTTTCAAGTATCTTAACAATGGGATATGCAGATCCCCAAATCAACGTAACCAATGCTATATAAATGTACCCCTTTATATTATCATTCATGGCAAATCCTAGTATCTGTATTCTATTTAATTTATAAATGTTATTAACAATAAATAAAATCTAAACGCTATTAAAACATATAAACCAGCGAAACTGTATTAACCCTTGAAGAGAGTGTAAGAAATGAAAGTTATAATAATAAGATCAGAAATGGGCAAAATAATTTCAAGTGAACTTGTAGAAGGAGAATTAGATCAAATTATTAAAAAGAAAAGTGAAGATGCGATGAAAGAATGGAACCCTGAAATAAGCGATTTTATTGTATTGAGAGATGTGAGAGAATTAGAACTTCCATTACCACTAAATCCAGAACTTGTTGATATATTAAGAAATGTTGGAACTTTAAGCAGAACATCAGAAAAGGCCATAGCTAGGTTTCCAATCTATACAATAAGTTTCGAAAATATGATGATAGGAGAAGATAACTATGTTGAGCATAAAATATATTTAATATCACCGTACATAAATGAAGATATAAAAACTGAACTAGAAAAAGAAGCTGTTGAAATCACAACAGAAAAAGTTTCACCAGAAGGTATTGAAGAAGAAGGAGAAGACGAAGAAGAGTAAATAATAAGATGGTGCCTATATTTTGGATCTATTTAATACTAAAGATCTAATAAATTCTATTATAATGCTTTTTGTTGTTTTAGATCCCTTTACAGTAATCCCATTTTATATTCCTACAGCAAACCTATTACCAAAAGATAAAAGACCTAAATTTTTAAGAACTTTGATACTAGCTGCAGTTTTTATGTTATTGGCATTTACAATAATAGGCGAATATGTATTTAAGATATTAGGGGTAACTTTCAATGATTTTAGAATAGCAGCTGGTTTGATTTTGCTAGTATATGCAATTTCTAGCCTCTTTGACATAGAAATTGGCGCCCCTAAAAATGCCCCAGAAAATATAGAAAAAGAAGCAATAGTTCCCTTAGCTACTCCTTTATTAGCTGGCCCGGGAAGCATCTCAACAGTATTATATATAAGATATTCTTATGGATATCCAATAGCATTAATAAGCATCTTTGTAAACATAATTCTTGCTTACTTAATTTTATATGGTGGACAATATATAATGAAACTTTTAGGAGAGCATGGAGCCCTATTAGTAGATAAATTTATGAGCCTAATACTAGCAGGGTTCGCTATAAGTATTATAAGGGCTTCAATAATGAGCCTCCTCTAATTCTTATAATAATTACTTTGTTTGTTATTTCAATTTATGTGCAAAAATTTAAAAGAACGTTAATTTTTAAACCAGAGATTTACATAATATTTTCGGTAAAAGGGTGAATTAAAAATGAGCGTTCAGTTTGCAACATTAGGTGACTTAAAAAAAGGAAGCTATATAGTAATAGATAATGAGCCTTGCAGGGTAGTAGAAATAACAAAAGCAAAGACAGGTAAGCATGGCAGTGCTAAGGCGCACGTAGTTGCAGTTAGCTTATTTACTGGGCAAAAGAAAACTCTAGTTGCACCTACAGATACTCAAGTTCAAGTTCCAATTATTGAGAAAAAGAATGGTCAAGTGCTGGCTGATTTAGGAAATAATCTACAAATAATGGATATGGAATCATATGATACGATAGAGGTAGAAAAGCCAAATGATGAACCAGAACTTCTTGAAAAACTCAAACCAGGAGTTGAAGTTGAGTACTGGTTAATAATGGGTAAAGCAAAAATAGTTAGAACAAGAAGCTAGTCAGGTGAAATGTAAAAATCTATTTTAGCCTTATGATAGTCCCTTATTATTGTTTTTGCTGCTTCATCTATATTAGGCTCTTTAGTTTTTCTATATATCCACATTCTTTTATATGCTAATTGTTCAAGTATTTTATAAGGATCTTTTTCTTCAATTTTATAAGCATCAATAAAGGCTTTAGGGTTGTATTTTAATATTTTTTCTATGAGGGCTACAGCTGGTTTAACTGGATCTTTTAGTTCGTCAACACCTTTACCTCTTATTATAGATTCGGGAAATCCTCCTTCTATTGGCATCACTCCTGGAGAATCTAAGATATAAACACCATTTTTTATTTTATATAGAGTGAAAGATCTTGTATAACCTGGACTACCTGGAATTGGGCTTGTTTGAGCACTTTTCTTCCCTTTTATAGAATTTATTATGCTCGACTTCCCAGTCTTCGGATAACCTACTAGTGATACCAATGATCCATTCCCATTTGAATAATTTTCTATTTTTTGTATTAATAGAGACCTATCTTTTCTTCTCCATATAGAATAATAAATGCAGTCAATACCATTGGAAATAAACTTTTCCTTCCATTTTTCTGCAACACTATATGGAACTAAGTCAGATTTATTTAACAGAAGTATGAGTTTTTTATTAAATGATTCAGCCATTTCTTCAACTCTTTTGCTTCTAGTTGAAATTGGATCCCTAATATCAACCACTTCTATTACAATATCGGATCTTTTAATCGTTTTTGCAATATCTCTCCAACTTGCCAATATCATTATAGATTCACGCTTTTATTATCTATAAAAATATTGTAATTATTAGAACTTATAAAAATATTCACAAAAAGTTTATTGCAAAGAGTTTATTATTTTGTAATTATTTAATAATTTTAAATATAAAGCATACTTCTAATATATTATAAAAATGACAATATGAATATATAAACTTTGCGTTATACTTATAAGTAGGAAAAGTTTAAAAGGTTTGGTGAAGTGCATGTCTGAAAAGCAAGATTCTGGTAAGGATAAATCTAAGTCTAAGGTGAATTGCCCGCCTGATAAGATAATTTATGATGCTAATATGGGAGCTAGAATTTGTCTAGAAACAGGAGAAGTTATAGAAGAACAAGTTATCGGAGACGAGGCAGAATGGCGTGCATATACACCAGATGAAAAGGCTAGAAGAACAAGAGTAGGAGGACCATTATCATTAAGCAAACCAAATATGGGAGTAGACGTGTATATTGGCAGTTTCCATGAAGGAAGCGGTAAAAAAATTAGAGGCTTATCAAGAAGGATAGATATGCTAAGGTTACAGCGTAGCTATAGAATGGGAAGGACTCTAAGCAGTTTAGAGAAAAATATAAACCAAGCATTAAAGATTTTAGATGAATTATCTACACATATGGAATTATCGAATAAAGTGAGAGAAGAAGCATCGAAAATGTATAGAGATGCTACTCAAAAAGGATTAACAAGAGGCAGAAGCATAGAAAGCGTTGTTGCAGCCACATTATATGCAGCGTGCCGTAAACTCAGGATACCATGCACAATTGATGAAATAGCTAAACATTTATCTATAAAGGACAACGATGTCAAAAGAGAGATAGCCAGATGCTATAGGCTTCTAGTGAGAGACCTTGAGGTTGATATACCTGTAATAGAACCAGAATTGTTTGTAAACAGAATCGTTAGTGCTTTAGGACTTCCTGATTATGTAACGGTAGAAGCAATAAAAATATTGAGAGAGGCAAGAGGTAAAGGAACAACAGCAGGTAAGGATCCGAGTGGTTTAGCAGCAGCTGCAGTTTATTTAGCAGCTCTTAAGCACGGATTAAGAAGAACTCAAAAAGAAGTAGCTCATGTCGCAGGCGTAACTGAAGTTACTGTAAGAAACAGATACAAAGAAATTGCAGGAGAAGCTGCATCTAAATTATCTTAATTTAATTTAACTATTTTTTCTAGTGTAGGTATTGTAAATTCTAAGTTTAATTTCTTTAAAGTTTCTTTTGTTGGAACACCATTTTTATCCCATCCTCTTAAATCATAATAATGATCTAACAATTGATTATAGCCTTCGTAACTTAATTTACCGCCTGCTAAAGGACCTTTAGTTAATGGTTTCTTAAACCATTTTTCAGGAGGCATATCATAAGATCTATTCCACGTATTAAATTCTCTAATCCAGAATGCTCTAATCAAAGCATAAATCCTATCAGCAATTTCATATATGACATCCCATGTATATTTTAAACCAGTTGCATAGCTTAACAACAATGGATAATGATCTAAGTTAAGCCCAATTTCTACCCAAGGCAATCTGCATGTAGTTATGCTTTCAAACATTCCTCCTCTAATTCTTTGTAATTCTATAACTTTTGCGGCCTTTTCTCTACTATAAGAAAATCTGTCATTTTGAACCTCCCAACTTATGACCCATGCATCTTTATGATGTGCTCCTATAGGAGAAGTGGAAAAAGCTAAAGCCATACCAGGCGCAGTATGACAATCATAAGCGCTTGCCTCAAGCCCTTTTGCATTCACAGCAAAGTCGCAACCACCAATTTTATTACAAGCATGCATTGTGCCCTCTGCAAGCAAATTGCCTAATTCGGTTTTTCTAAATGCTATTTCAGAAACTAAGTCTCTATATAGTTTTAAATCCCCCCATTCCAATTTCCTTCCATCAATTCCTTCTAGCAAACCTTTTTGACTTGCTTCTGTTCCCCAACCCAATACTCCTCCTAGACTTATTGTATCAATGCCATATTTATCAGCTAAAGTATTTAAGACAGCAACATCTTGCAATCTATTTATTCCTATATTACTTCCTAAGATTGCAACGTTCTCGTAATCAAGCTCGCTTTTGTTTCCCTCAGAATCTGTTATTACATTACCGCATTGCATATTACAGCCAGGACATCCTCTTTGATCAACTTTCAAAGATTCCATGGTATATCCATCGATACCTTTATATTCATCGAAAACGCCTTCACTAAAATTATAAGTCGGTAAAACACTTGCTTCCTGGGCCCAATCTATAGTTGCCATTGTGCCTTCTCTCATCCAGAAGTTATAACCAGGCCTTTCTCTAACTTCCTTTAAAGCCTTAGCACCTTCTATTTTAAAATTCTTTTCATCAAATAAATCGTAACCCTTAGTTCCCTTGATTACAACTGCTTTTATTTTCTTTGATCCCATAACAGCTCCAATACCGGGTCTGCCCCCACTCCTACCTTCTTGGCTCATAACTGTTGCAAATCTTACTAGGTTTTCTCCACCTGGACCTATTTCAACTATACCTGAAAATCTGCCAAATCTTTTCCTTAACTTCTCCTCAGTCTTCCAACTATCCATACCCCATAAATCATCAGCATCTTCGAAACTTACCTTATCATTTTCAATATTAAGTAAAACAGGTTTTTCTGATCTGCCATAAAACACTATAGCATCTAGTCCTGATTTTCTCATCTCAACTGAAAATAATGTACCTATATTTCCATCACCATAACCTCCAGTTAAGGGACTTTTTGATGCAACCTGTAGCTTTCCACTGCTTGGAATTGGCATCCCAGTTAAAGGACCTATAGCAAATATCAAAAGATTTTCAGGAGAAAACGGATCAACTCCGGGCTTATTATATTCCCACAAAATTCTAATTGCGAGACCTCTTCCTCCTATGTATTCCATTGCCCATTCTTTGGGATATTCTACAGTCTTTGTCTCTTTTTTGTTTAAATCTATCCATAGTATTTTCCCATTCCATCCTTTCATATAAAACCACCAACTATATTAAAAGAAATTGAAGATTTTAATATTTGTTTCTATAAGTTAACCTTATTTCCATTTTTTAATAGAACAAATGGGATCTTTAAAAAGCGAGAAATATCTGTAAATAATAGGCTTAGCCTCTATAAAAATATCGAGGTGCAAAGAGTGTCTCAGTACAGGCAAGACATAGGGGAATTTTTAAAGAATCTTGATAGATGGATATCTATGCAACAAGCAGTTTTAGAATCTTTTAAAGATAGTTATCCAAAAGTTAGAGATTCCGATAGATTAGATATAATTGTTCATACAAGAATTGCGTTCAATCATATGATAAGAACATTAAAAGCTTTTGATGATTGGCTTCAAGATCCATTTATCACTACAAATGCTTCTAAAGATCTTTTAATTCAAGTATGGGATCAAACAGTAAATATATTGCAACAACTGATTTCAATGGATATAGGGCATACTTCTCAAATGAGAAAAATGCTAGACGAACTATCAAAGGAGGGAAAACTGAACCCATTAGTAGCAAGATTTAGGGAAATAGGAGAAGAAAGGAGAGAAGAGGGAAGAGGGGCAACAACTATATCATTTTAAAACTTTTTAACTCAAATTTCTATAATTCTTTTAGGTGATCTAAGTGTCAAAAGAAGTTGAGAAGAAACAAGGCAAACAAGTAAAGGCTAAAGAAGAAAAGAAACAGATAAGTGCTTTTGAAATTAGTCCCGAATTATTGGCTAAGGCTAAAAAAGATTTGGCCAAAGTAAATTATATTACTCCTAGCAAGCTCGCAAGTAACTATAGCATAGCAATATCAACAGCCAGAAAATTATTAAAAGAGCTTCAAAAAGAAGGAATATTAGCTCTCTATTCTCCAAGCAGAAGGAACCCAATATATATACCTAAACAAGAATAAAAAATTTTTATATTGTTTGGAACAGGGATTTGTTTATATTCTTCTTTAATTACATTAAGCTGATGGAAGGTGTATAATCAATGCCAGATTATGTAATAGTAGGATCAGGTATTGTTGGCTTAGCAACAGCTTATTATATATCTGAGCAAGATAAAAATTCATCAATATTAGTAGTTGATAAAGCTGATGGACCGGGTGCTGGGGACACTTCAAAAAGCGCAGCGGCTTTTAGATCTGCATTTACTAGTAAGCTAAATATTATGCTTTCTAAATCAAGTATAGATTTTTACTCGTACCTACAAAATATAAAAAATTTTGAATTGGGTATGAAGTTTGTTGGCTATCTGTTTTCATTAGATAAAAAAGAATATAGCAATATAAAGAAAGGCTTAGAATATGCGGAAAAGCTAAACATTGAATTTTCTGAATTAGAAAACGACTTTTTAGAAGAAAATCTTATGATCAAAACTCATGTAGAAGATAAAGAAGAAGCAAGTCTACTTAATGCAGGAGATATATATAAATCATATTTATTTAAAAACGCAGGCATAATAGATCCAGAAAAAATAGTAGACTATTACTATAATAAACTCAAAGAAAGAAATGCGAGTTTTTCTTTTGGTGTGGGAATTAAGGAGTTTATAGTAGAACCAGAAAATCCATTAGGTATAGAAGGAGAACCTTTTGTTTGGGAAGAAACAAAAGTTAAAGGAGTAAGGTTAAACGACGGAACTATTGTAAAATCTAAAAAGAAAACTATAGCAGCTCTAGGGGCATGGAGCAACATATATTTAAACAATATAGGTATTGATTCATATAGTAGGCCTAAGAAAAGGCAAATATTTTCAATAAGAGCAGATAGCGAAGAATTGAAAAAAATATTATACGCAAACAATTTTAATAAAGAAAAATCAATGCCTTTTGTAATCATGCCTAAAGGTGTATATATTAGACCTAACCCATCAGAAAACACTTTTTGGATAGGTCTAAGTGATGAAATAGGAAGAAAAATCGAAGCAGAAGATAATCCTTTACCAGAGGAAAACTTTTATGTTTATAATATATTACCTATATTATCATTATATTTTGAACAATTCAAAGAAAAGAATCCATACGCATCTTGGGCTGGTCATTATGATATAAGTTTCGACGGGCAACCAATTATATATGAACCCTTCGAGAGCAATCTAGTAGTTTCAGCAGGTACAAGTGGAAGTGGAATTATGAAAGGAGATTCCATAGGAAGAATCACTGCCAGTCTTGCAACTGGAAAAGAATATGCAGAGCTCTTTAATAAGGAGGAATTTGAAATATCATGGCTAGGTCTAGAAAAAAGGTTAATAGAAAAAGAATTTTTAATAATATAAAACTTTTCTGCTAAAAACATATCTTAATTATTAAATATAATATTATGGGGTCTAAATTGAAAAACAAAAGAAAAATACTATTAATAACTACAAACGCAAAAAGCTTCCCAGAACCTGATATTTTATTAGAAGATGACTATTCTTTTTATTATTTAGAGATTAAAGATTTATATAGTATGAGTAAGGAGCAGCTTATTAATAAGATGATTAATTATATTAATGAATATGATATCATAATTTTACCAGGTAATTTAATATGGGATTTTAGCGAGTTTAATGGAAAAATAGTTAAGGGAACAATTTTTCAAAATTACTTATTTGATTTAATTAAATATGTAAAGCCAGAGGAACTAAGTCCCAAAGTTAGCGCTGATAAAATCTATGGAAAAATCCTTAGACTTATAGTAGAAGATAAAATAAAAAATATTACTGAAAAACCATTGTTTAAAATTAAAAACCTGGAAATCTATAAATCTTTTCCTAGAGTCTTTGCTGAGATTTTCCTGTATAAAGAAGAAAAAATAGATAATGTAATTAACATTGCAAAAAAATATATAGAGGACGGAGCAGACTCAATAATTTTGGGAATAATGCCTTCTATATCTTATGATTATTTGAAAAACATAATTTCTTCATTAAATAAAATAATTTCAGTTCCAATAGGATTAGATGGCAATATAGAGATTTTAAAGAATTTTAAAGATGAAGTAGACATACTTATGAGCTTTTCTATAAAATCACTTTATGAAAATATTGATTGGCTTTATGATAAAGTCTCTGTACTATTGATCAACGAAACAAATGAAGAGATTAAAAATAATATTAGAGAACTAAAAAATAGAGAACTAAAAATAATATTAGACCCAATAGCTTATCCTCCATTAATCCCAGGATTCTTAGATTCTTTGATAAGAGCTAAAGCAATATCTGATTTAGGTTATCCTATAATGATGGGAGTTAACAACGTATCTGAGCTAATTGATGCAGATACCACAGGCGTAAATGCATTATCAACTTTTTTATCCATAGAAGCAGGGGCAAGTATAATATTAACTGGAGAGGCAAGTGTTAAAAATAGAGGGTCAGTTTTTGAAGTAAAAAAGGCAATAGAAATGGCTAAAGAGTCAATAACACTTAAAAAACCACCTAAAGATGGTAGCATAAATCTTTTAGCATTAAAGGAGAAAGATTGGTTAAGTAATAAGATAAAGATATATGGAGATAGAGACTTAATTAATATAATTTTTGATGAGAAGACCATACAAATATCATGTAAAGATGATTGTCCCATATCTAAATTAAATAGCTTGGAAAAGAAAGACTTAATGAAACTATCAATATTAATTTTTAGATTTTGCTCGCCTTGGTCTATGGAATGGGATTGCTAAATCTAATAGTTTTTATGTTTATTTAACCTCAAAAACAAGTTTTTTATTAATTTTGTAAGACTTCTTCAATTCTACTTAATTTACTTTCTATTTTAGCAAATGCTTTTGTATATGAAATCTTATCTGGAATGCATTTTATACACAAGGGTGAAACTGATATGTATCCTTTTTTAACCATAACTACATCACTATCTTCATCTCCACCTACATAAGCTTCGTCTAATTTTTCTGTTTTCCACCCCATGACTTGATAAACATTTTCGCTAGAATCAATTTTAACATCTATGTTTGAAAGCCATGAAATTTTGGTTACCTTAATTCCTAATGGATTTACTGAAGGAAAATTAATATTAATTAAGTCTATTTGTTCATCCTTAAAAATTTCTAACGATAATAAAGATATTTCAGCAGTTATCTTTGCTGCTTTTCTTAGTAAATTATCTTGTTCTTGGTTTTTTATACCTCTTAAAACAGCAAAGCTAGATGCAATACCTTTATAGCCTAGCAAAACCCCTTCTAATGTTCCACCAATTGTACCGCTTGTAAAGAAATCCATTAAGCCCATATTTGGGCCTATGTTTATCCCAGACAGTATTAAATCGGGTTTTATATCATTTAAAAGATATTTTATTCCTATTGCTACAGCATCAGCAGGTTTTCCATCAACACACCACGATTTTTTAGCATATTTTACATCACATTTCTCAACTTTAACATTAAATGAATGTGATTTTCCTGCTCCGCTAACTTGATTTTTTGGAGCAACAACATATACATCAAATCCCTTTTTACTTAACTCTTCTATTAAATATTTTATTCCAGGACTTTCAATACCATCGTCGTTGGTTACCATCACTGAGCCTATCATTTTTATCACTCTTTTCTTTAGCAATAAATTAAAGTATTGCTAAATTTTTATAGTTTACTAAAATTAGTTAATAAAAATTAGTTAAAGATATTAGTTTCAATTAACATATTAAAATTGAGGCGATAAAATTGAATCAAAAAGAGCCTTTTTTGTTTAAGAGCTACGAAAGAATCATAGGAATAGCCCACGATGTAAATGAACTAAAGAATGAGCTTGAGAGACTTTCTAAAATAGATCCAGATGCCGTTAATTATCATATAAAAGAAAAACATATAGCAAAGTGGCTTTATTATATAGGTGAAAATGAACTTGCAAAAAAATTTGAAAATGTAAAAGATGTAAACGAAGCACTTTCGCTTTTAAATGAAGGAAAAAAGCCTGTTCATGAAGAGATTCTCTCAAAAGAAAGTACAACAGCGGAACAACCAAAACCTGAATCACAACAGAAACCAAAAAGAAGAGGAGGTAGAAAGAAAAAATCACAATGAATTATTTTATAAGCATATAGGTTTAAGGGGCAAAAAACCTGCCATTCATAACGGTAATAGATAAATTCCTTGCTATATTTTTAATTATTTATCCTGCAATTTTTAAGTAATGCCGTGCTAATTGTAGGATTCCATTTTATCATATGCTAGCTTTAAGTGTGTTACTAGTTGAATTTATCATGTGAAATAAACAATATACTGTAGGCTTACATCTATTTTTACTAAAGAGGTGGAAGAGGTCTAACTTACACAAAGTTAAGATAGTTGACTTTTGATTTGAGGAAACAAATAAAATACTAAAAGCTCTATTATCAAGCTTTTCAACAACTATATGGAGAAATACGATAAGAAATTGATCCTAGTAGAGCTGATCTCTGAGAAGTGTATCAAGTAGAGTCTTGTGAAAGAAGATTTGTCACTATCAGATCATACATTTTCCTGTTTTTCGTGTGGGTTGCTGACCTGATTAAAATGCATAATTAAACATACTTAAAAAATGGGTCGGGAATTATCCTTAGTCCTGTAAAGTCTCGTAAGACTTTAAAATAAATATCCTTTATCCGTTTTACTACATATATGGTAAAGTCATGAAGCAGGAATCTTGTCCTTTAGGATGGGATAGCTCATATGTTTTTATTCTCTCAATTAAATATACAAATAGGGATAAAAATTGGTCGATTTTAATAAAGAAGTTGAAGAGATGCTTTCTCTATACGATACGTTTCCAAAACAAATTCAGGAAGGATATAAAAAAGGTATTGAAATAAAATCATTTAATAAAAAATTCAAAGGAGTTATTTTATCAGGTATGGGTGGTAGTGGAGTAACAGGCGATTACATAAGAGTTTTAGGGTTAAACTCTAAAATTGATATTCCTATAGAAGTGGTTAAAGGAGATACCTTACCCAGTTGGGTTAACAAAGATTATTTGGTTGTTGCTATTAGTTATTCAGGTAATACACATGAAACTCTCTCATGTGCAAGGCAAGCATATAGCATTGGAGCAAATGTTATAGCAATAACTAGCGGTGGAAAATTAGAAGAACTTGCTAAGAAAAACGGATCTCCAATCGTTTCAATTAATAAAAACTATTATCCCAGAACAGCTATAGCAGAACTAGTTTCATCTGCATTAGGAGCTTTAAAAGCTCAAAATATAAACTTGATAAATGATAATGAAATTAACGAAGCAATAGAAACACTCAAAGGAACCTCAAGAGGAGAAGGATTAAATATTGCAAGTAATATCTCAGATAAAAATCTTTACATAATATCAGGTTGCGGCCCATATGAATTATTAGCTAATAGATGGAGACAAGAATTCAGCGAAAATGCTAAGGCTATAGCAAAATCAGAATTATACCCTGAATCAGCGCACAATGACATAGTAGTATGGCAATTGGATCAAATGAAAAACACAGCATTTATATTATTTGTACCTGACGAAAAAGAAAAACTATGCTTTATTCTTGCTAACTTGTTAGAAAAAATTTATAAAAAACAAGGGTCGACTCTAATAAAAATAAATCCAAGAGGCAATAATTTATTTTCAAAGCTCATTCAAAGTACATTGCTTGCAGGTTATGTATCAGTATATTTAGCAAAGTTAAAGGGAATTAATCCCACAGATACATCAATAACTGGTGAATATAAGAAATCACTCGAAAAGGCTAATTTGAATTAATTAAATTTATTTCAAATAATTTAATTTTTATATATAATAAAATTTCAATTTCTCATATAAAAAATATATTAATGTTGATAATTTATTATTAACGTTGGTGTACGATATAGTGCATAAAATAGGGAATGAAGAAAGCCAAGGTTTATATCAATACAAGGCTATGATTCTAGATAGTGTTCATGGATTTATACCAATAAATGCAGGAGAGTATTGGATACTCCAAACACCTTTTATGAGAAGGCTTCATAACATTAAACAACTTGGAGCAAATTATTTGGTTTTTCCATCAGCCAAACACACAAGGCTTGAACATTCCCTTGGAAGCATGCATATAGCTTCAAGAATGGCCAATAAAATTTTAAATTATGCCTTGTCAGAGCACAATTCTAAACTATGTGCAGCTCTTTTTACTACTTGCAATGAAAAAGCTTACAATAGCTTTATTCAAACAGCAAGATTAGCGGGTTTGCTCCATGATTTAGGACATCTAGCTTTTAGCCACATGATCGAGTCTGGAATAAAAAACCTTTTAGCATATTCAAATGAAGATAAAAAAATAAGTGAAGATGTTTCTAAAAAACTCAGAAATATATTGTCTATGTTAGCAGAGAAAGGGGGTAAAGTACATGAATTCTACACGTATTATTTCATAAATCAATTGTCAAAAATGGCAGAAAGAACTGAATTCAATTTACTGGATATATCAATAAAAGCGGCTTCCGTTTCTCTTTTCGAAGAAAGCAATTGCAAAGTTTTAGAAGAACTCAATTTGACAAGTGAAGCAGCACGAATAATAAAAAGTATAATCTCTAACGAAATAGTTGATGCTGATAGGCTTGACTATTTGCAAAGAGATGCATTGACTTCAGGTATTGTTTATGGAAATATAGACATCGATAGGCTCATATATGGTATTAAGCTCTCAATGGATGGAGAAAAAACATATATCACATTAGATATGAAGAGCATGCCTACTTTAGAAGATATATTTGATGCAAGGTACAAAATGTATAAATCAGTTTATTTCCATCATAAATCCATTGCAATAAGCAAATCTGTGGAAAAATTTGTTAATGGTCTAGCAGATGAGTGGGATAAAGTTAAATTAGATTTGTATCAAGATATAGATCTCGCTGATTTCCTTAATCCCATAAAGTTATCCAATGCCATAGCTAATGATAACTATTATTTTGATGATAATGAAATGGATGTCATAATAAAAGCATCAGCAATAAAAGGTTCTACTCAAATAAAAAGATGGGCTCTAAGCTTATTGAATAGGAGAGAACTATTACCAATATCTGTATTTAAAAGACCAGAACAAGTTATGATAATAGCATCCCAAGTATTAGAAAAACTTGGTAGAAAATCCTCAAGTGAAAACATAAGAAAATTAGTTAAAGGAATAGATAGAAATAGAATTAACGACTTTGTTAGAGAAAAATCAAATATAGATTCAGTTAAGGTGGACTATTATGACGAAGAAATAATTAGTGAAGATAAAATAATGAAAATATCAAATATATTTAATTGGAAAGAATCAATGTATATAAGAAGTTTAGTTCAAATTGGTTCAATACCAGTTTTTCTGGTATATGTTTATTCTGATAATGAAAATGACCATATGATCCTGAGAAGCAAAATTAATGATATAAGGAAATCTGTATCTGAAGAAATCTCTGGTATATTTGAAGAAAAAGCTAAAGAAATAGATTAAACTGCCTTATTTTTGCTCTAAATACCAAAACTCATAAATGATTGTCAAAAATTTTTGATTAATTCTATAGCAGAGCTTAATGTGTATTTTTGAGGGATCAATACAATATATTTGGGGCATTTTTCTTTTAAAACACTATAGGTTGAAGGCCCAATTGAAACTATTTTAATATCATCTTTTTTAATATAATTACAAAATGCTTCTGCAATCAATGGCGAAGATAACAAAACATATTGTACGTCATTTTTAATTAAAAATTCATTTATACTTAACAAATTCTTATCGTTTAATCTTTCCTCATAAAGATTTATTTCAACAAAATTTATACTTTTTTCTTTTAATATTTCATTTATATCCTTTAAACCTTGTTTAGATCTGGCTAACAAAACACACCTACTATTAATTTTTGATAATTCGATACCTAATTCCTTTCCCGTATAGCTTTTTGGTATTAAATCGGGTTTTCTACCTAAATAAATTTCTATTGATTTAGCTGTTTCCGAACCTACTGCAGCTAATTTCTTATTATTAATTTTTCCAACTATTAAATCAAAAACTTTGTTAATTTTGGCATCGTTAGCTAAAATCTTTGGCCCTCTTGGGCTAGTAAATACTATCCAATCGCACTTATCAATATTATTTAAAAAATCTATTGAAGACTTATTTATTGGAATTATATCTAATATTGGCAAAAAAACAATTTGTACTTTATTTTCTAAGTCTTTTTGAATATGTTCCGGATATTCTGGCCCTAAATATAAAACTAACTTTTTTTCCATAAATTATCCCTCATCTTAATGGTTTTACCTACTATTATTATAGCAGGATTTTCTAAGCTGAGCTTATCGTAATTATCTAAAACTTCTTTAATTGATCCAGTAACAACTTTTTGCATTTCAGTAGTTGCATTCATAACTATTGCACATGATTCATCGTATCCTCTTACATTAGCAATTTTTTCTAAATTTTCTTTTAGAGTCGAAACACCCATCATAATAACAATTGTATCGCTGGACTTTGCTATTTCTTCAACCTTAACGGTTTTGCTGTGTTTTTCTTCAGCTTCTCTACCAGTTATAACAGAAAAACTTGATGATAACTTCCTATTAGTTAATGGTATACCAGAATAAACTGATGCCCCTATAAAAGAAGGAATTCCAGGTACAACTTCGCAATCTATTCCATGACTAATTGCATAATAGCATTCTTCTTCTCCTCTTCCAAAAATATAAGGATCCCCACCTTTTAGCCTAACTACCTTCTTACCTTCCATGGTTTTTTTAACTATTATTTCATTTATCTCCTCTTGTTCCATTTCATGTTTGCCGGGAGATTTTCCTGCATAAATTAATTCACAATCATTTTTACAATAATCTAAAACCTTTAGAGGTATTAGTCTATCATATATAACAACGTCAGCTTCTTTTAAAATTTTTAATGCTTTAACAGTTATTAAATCAGGATCTCCTGGTCCTGCTCCAACAATATATGCCTTACCCTTCAATTTATTTCAACACCTTATCAATAATACTATAAACAAATTCCCCAGCTTTTTTGCCTAATTTTTCTGCATTGTTTAAGTAATCCTTAAATCTAACTATTTCCATAAATTTTCCATCAAAGGAAGCAAGCCCGGTTATTATTACAATTTTATCATCATGTATTATAGATACTGCACCTAATGGTGAACTACAGCCCGCCTTCGCCTCTTTTAAAAATTCTCTTTCAGCTATTGCCATATAATGGGTCAACTTGTCTGTATAGTTCGAGATAGTTTTAACCTTCGAGTTATCTTTAATACCAACAATTGCTATTATGCCTTGGCCTGGTTCTGGTGGAAAAATATCTAATGGTAAAATAATTCTTTTTGGATCAAGTCCAAGCCTTCTGATACCTGATTCTGCTAATATGATATAATCATATTCATTATTGTTAAGTTTCTTAATTCTTGTATCTATATTACCCCTTAAAGGCTTAATAACCACTTTGTCATTATAATGCATTAGAAATGACTTTCTTCTCATGCTTGAAGTACCAACAATAGATCCTTCTGGTATTTTCTCTAAATCATCTACGACGTTTTTCGAAAAAATTAAAGAATCATTAGGAATTTCTCTCGGCAAAACCATTATTATATCAAGCCTTGGATCTATATCTTTAGGCAAATCTTTCATACTATGAACAGCAATATCAGCTTCTCCTTTAAGTACTGTATTATTAACTTCTTTTTCAAATAAACCTTTTTCACCTATGCTGTATAAAGGCTTGTCCTGAATAATATCTCCTTTAGTTTTAACAACTTTAATTTCTAAATCAACATTTACAAATTTATTTATATAGCTCTTAAACAGTTCAACCTGTTTTAAACTTAACTTGCTTCCCCTTGTTGAGACAACTAATTTCAATCATGTCCCCCTAATAATTTCAGCTATTTTTTCTGCAGTATAATGTATTATATCATCATTGTGCTCATAACTTGTAAATATGGTCTCAAATTGGCTTGGAGGTATAAATACTCCTTTAGATAAGAGTTTTTCATGCAACTTGGCATAGCTTTCTTTATCAGCTTTCCTTGCATCATCTGCATTAAATACATCTTTTTCTGTAAAGAATATTTGCATCATGCTTTCTACTCTATTTATAGTATATTTTATTCCGTAATCAATCAATAATTCATTTAACATCTTCGCTGCTTTAGATGCTTTATCTAATACATTGTTTTTTTCTATAAACTCCAATGTGGAGAGACCTGCAACCATAGATATAGGGTGAGCATTAAAAGTTCCTGCATTAAAAACTTTACCTTCAGGCGTTAGAGATTCTAAGATTTCCTTTTTAGATACTATTGCCCCTATCGGGAATCCACCTCCTATTATTTTTCCTAAAGTTACTATATCAGATTCTATGCCAAAATATTCTTGAGCTCCTCCCATAGATATTCTGAAACCTGTTATTACTTCATCAAATATTAAAAGAGATCCATTATTCTTTGTGATCTTTCTAATTCCCCATAAAAAATCCTTATCGGGCTTAATAACACCCATATTTCCTATAACTGGCTCTAAAATAACAGCAGCTATTTGATCGCCATAATTGCTAAATATAGATTCTATAGAGTTCAAATCATTATACTTAGCAACTAAAGTTAGCTTTGCAACATCCTCAGGCACACCTAGGCTATTTGGCGCTCCAAACTCAGTTGCAGCGCTACCTGCTTGGACAAGAACAGAGTCATGAGATCCATGATAGCAACCATCAAATTTAACTATATATTTTCTATTAGTAAAACCTCTAGCAAGCCTAATTGCAGTCATAGTTGCTTCCGTTCCAGAATTAACAAACCTGATCATTCCCCCAGGCTTTATATAGCTTATTATTTTTTCAGCCAACTTTATCTCGTTCTCCTTGGGCACACCAAATAGCCATCCTTTATCTAGCTCTTCTTTAATTTTACTTAATACATATTCGTTAGAATGACCTAATATAAGTGGTCCATAACCCAATACATAATCTATTAGTTTGCTTCCGTCTTCACTGTATATATATGCACCTTTACCATACTTAGCAAAAAAAGGATAAGGCTTTACAGCTGCCCTGACTGGACTATTTACACCTCCTGGAAAAACTTCTTTTGCTCTTTCATATAGCATCTTGTTTCTATCGTTCAATATTATACACCTATTAATGCTGTTAACTAAAAATGTATTAAGTGTTAATAAATTTGGCTATTCAAATTCATTTATTATTTCATATACCTTCTTTATTAATTCCCTTCTCGGCATTACACCTAACTCTATATCATTGATTATTCTTGATATTTCTTCAGGATTTTCTGATAAAAGTAATGAAAAGCTACCTATCCATGAGTTCAATTTTATAAGCTTCTTCATAAAATTTGATATTAATATGGGGTCTTTAGTTCCAATTTTTTCTGAGATTGCTATTATTAATGCCATAGGTCTTTCTTTCTGCAATTCCCAAGATGGTTCATCTAACATACTTTTACCCTAATTAACAGTATCTGTATTACTTTATTTCAGTTGTCTAATTCAATAATACCAAATCAATTTAATTATTTTATTTATAATAATTTTAAAACTATGGATATATTCTGTTTCCACTTTCCTTTAACGCTTTATATCCTGGAAGCCTTTTTTCAAGCTCTTTAAAGAATTCTTCGTTTTTAAGCGTGTCAATAAATTTTTCAACAAATTTATTTTCCAATTTGTCTTTTCTCACGGCAAAATCATAAATTTCATAACCTATTGGTATAAAATCTAAGTTAAAAATTTCTGCCATAGCTCTCAAAGACATACCTGCATCAGCCCTACCTTGCAAAATTGCAGTAGCTACGGCAGAATGCGTTTTAACCTCATACATATAACCTCTTATAATTTTTTCTGGATTTGTAACTCCTATGTCTTTTAATAACTTATCCAGCAAAACTCTTGTTCCTGAGCCTTTGTTCCTATTTATTATAACTACATCATCTCTGAGAAAATCCTTAACCCCATTAATTTTCTTAGGATTACCTTTTTTAATTAATATTCCAACTTCTCTTGAATATCCTCTATATATGTATACTTTGTCTTCTAAACCCATTATCCTAGGCATGTGTATATTATAATTCATGGTATTTTCATCCAAAAGGTGAGATCCCGCTAAGTCAGCATCTCCTCGCTTAATAGCTTGCCATCCACCTAAGGAACCCACATTTATTATCCTAGTATTTTGTATTTTAGATACTCCAAGAATAACCTCAATTCCAGGACAATTGCTACCAATTATAGTTAAATCAGGAGGTTTAATTGAGGATGAAAATAAGTAAACATCTACTTCTTCGTTTTCTTCGAAATATTCTCTATTTTCTTCCGCAACTATATAACCATCAGAAATGCTAATTCCGGCAATTGAGCCAGAACCACTTAATATTGGATAAGCACTTAGACTATCTTTATTCCATACTAACTGAACAGGTATTAGTTCAGTAAATCCTTTGCCTGCATTTAATCTAAAAGGAATCTTAGCCTTCACTTTAGCTTTTTCAAAGTCTTTTTTCCCCATCATTTTTCTGACTACTGGATCAACAATGTTATATAGATTCATCATTGCAGATAATGGAAATCCTGGAAGGCCAAACAAGATCTTCTTACCTAAGACTGCTATAGCTGTTGGCTTACCAGGTCTTGACTTTAATCCATGTACTATAATTTTAGCTCCTATATCATTAAATACCTTATATATCATATCACCATAGCCGGCTGATGTGCTTCCAGTCGTAATTAGAATATCAGCCTCCTTTATGCTGTTTTCAATTTCATTTTTCATCTTCTCATAATTATCAGGTAATATTCCCTTAAAATAAACTTCAGAACCTAGTTCTTTTAGCATTGATGTTATCACATAACCATTTGTATCATAAACTTTACCATGAGGTAACTTGTTTCCGGGTTCTTCAATTTCCACTCCAGTTGAATAAACAATTATTTTGGGAGGCCTGAAAACTTTTACTTTATTTAATCCCAAACCAGCAAAAACTGCCAATTCCCTTGGAGTTATTTGAGTCCCCTTTCTTATTACTACGTCTCCAGTTGCAATATCACTTCCAGACATTGAAATATTTTCTCCAGGAGAAACCATCCTATAAACTTTTATGCTATTATCTTTCCTGCTAACATATTCTTCCATAACTATTGCATCAGCTCCCCTTGGAACCATAGCTCCTGTTGAGATCTGAGCTGCCTTACCTTCTGTAATTTCAATTGTTGGATTAGTTCCAACTTCAACTTTTCCTATAACCTCAAGTTCTTTTGGCTCTATTTCACTGGCTCCTGCTAAATCTATTGATCTAACTGCGTATCCATCAACTGTAGATCTATCAAAAGGAGGATAATCTATAGGAGCAATAAGATCTTCAGCTAAAACTTTATTCACTGACTCAAACAAAGGAACCTCTATAACACCTAAAGTATTTATTCCATTTAATTCTTTTTCTATTAAATTTAAAGCCTCCTCTACGGAGACCAATTTATGAAACACTAGTGCCATGTTTTTCACCTAATAATCTAATAAAGCTCTAAACCATTTATTTTTATAAATATTTCTATTTGCAACTTAAAAGAGGTTAAAATTAAATCTCTTTTTAATATTTTAATCTATAAAAATAATAATACAGTTAAGAATTTTATTAATAGAGATGGTATAAATGAAAAAAGAGGCAAGAATTTTCATAAATAAATGTAAAGAAAACATCTGTTGTGGAATAATATTAAGATTTTATTCAATAGATGGCTTTGTTATTTCACTTAATGGATGTAAAGATTTATGCGACAGACTTAAAGAAAGTGGATATTTTTATGAGCTATCGTATTTTAATGGAGATTGCAATTGTGGTATTAATAATAGCACGGAAGTAAATCAAAAATATCATTTATTTTTATTAAGTTTAATCGAAGAATTTGAAAATATTTACAGGACCTTACCAGAATGCGGCAAAATCATTTACCCATAATAAGGCGGTGCGGGGGGTGGGATTCGAACCCACGCAGGCCTACGCCAACGGGTCTTAGGCCCGTCCCCTTTGGCCAGGCTCGGGCACCCCCGCGCATTTATACAATTATCTAGCTTACCCTTAAAGTATTTATCGTTTGTTTTCCAGATAGGTTCCTTTTACCCTCTATCATGGATAATTCCACACAAAAATGAGAAACATATTTTTTAGAATATAATGAAAAATCTTTATAAATATTTAGATCATAATATTAATCTTCTATATCTATGTTCATTTCTTTTATTTTTTGAAGATATTTATCTCTAAATTCTGAGTTCATTTCTTTTATTTTTTTTAAGGCTTCAATAACCTTTTCCTTTGGATCTATACCTTCTTCCAAATCAATATATAATATTAACTTATTCTCAAGAGGATGAGGAACTTCATAATATGCAATATTTACGCCCTTTAATCCCTGTAGAGTTGTGGATAAAAGATTTCCCAAAGTATGATCTTCATTTTCTATTTCTATCTTATATATCCCCTGTTCGGTTTTGCTAATCTTAATATTGCCTACCATTTTATTACACCTTGCCTAACATTTCATACGTTTCCTTCCAACTATATTTAGTATATATCTTATTTTTATTCTCTTCTAAAATTCCTAAATTTAATCCCTCCTTTATAAAATGATCAGCTTCACTTATGTCTTTCTTGTAGAGAGTCAAATAACATGCAAGAACTTTTTTAACGGCATTACTATAATTTTTATCTGATATTTCCTTTAGATTTCTTTCTAAATCTTTTGCTAAAGATATTACCTTTTCCTTATTTGCTGTAGTTATAATAAAGCCATCATCAATCTCCGTTTTATATCCTTGCTTACTTAAAATAAAGACTAAAATATCTAAAAAATCCCTTCCACCACTTGGATTAATATCGCCAATATTATACTTAAACCCATTAACTTTACCTTTATTAGATTCAAAAGATAATATTTCTTTTATTTTAGACTTAATATAATTAATATCTCTGGGGGTTACAAAGAAAATTATAATTAATTTGTTATCTTCTATTCTAATTAATGCCTCTTGGCTTGATATGATCTCATTAATTTTTTTAAAGATAATTTCTGCATCGTACCCTTCTTTTAAACTAAAAACCAATTTCTTTTTTATATTTTTCATTAATGGCACCTACGGTGGTATCATTATTGTTTTTTTCATATCTATCTTTAAAAGTTTAGAAGTAGCTAAATTAGATATTTTTCTTTTTTCAACATTACCGCACTTAGGGCATTTAAGCTGGTCATTATTAATTGGAGTCATCACTTCCCCACATTTAGAGCACATAGAATATATTACACCAAATTGGGGTCCCTTTAATGAAAGATTGAATGGATTCGTTGAACTAATAACTTTAGCTAGTATAATATCTCCAGGCTTCACGATTTCAGTTAAATCATTATATTTATCTATACCAATCTGATTTGAAAGAATAGCACCAGATAAAGGACTTGAAAATTCATGTTCCCACTTAGGTCTTGGATATAAAACTATAACGCCAAATATGTCAACAAATATTATATTTTCTTTTACAGATGAGACTGAACATAAAACAATACTATTTTTCTTAGGTAATTTTAATTTTTTATGAGTATTCACAGATATCATCTTATTGTTGAGATCTATGGCTATTTTACCTAAGAAAGCCGACCTCAAAAATCCTGTTTCCTGATCTACATATACTCCTTCTCCTTCAACAAACTCTTCTTGTTGAGCTACGATTTCTCCAGGCACAACTACATCATTTTTCAAAGAGAACGACATCTACCTTTACCCTCCTTATCCTGCTTTTATGATGTTCCATTGAAGCTGGTATTGGAAATTCTCTAGTGCTTATTAATCTCAACCTATACCCCCACCTATAGCTTAAAGCAGAGTGGAAATTTAAATTTCCTGATTTGAGAACTGAATAAATTCTATTTGGACTCAATGAAAAAGCGTATTCTAAGAATGTTTTATCTGCATTTCTTTTCCATACGCCAAAAGGGGGATTCATAATTATTAAATCTATTGATCCTTTTTTAATTAGACCTAAATTTTTGTTTATATAAGCATTTATTAAAAAAAGCCTTCCTTTTAGCCCTAAGGACTCTTCAGCATATAAACATTGCCTGAAAAATCTTTCATCTACTTCAATACCTATGGCTTTCGATGCGCCAAAAATTAAAGAGGCTAAAGCTATTCTACAAGTCCCTGAACCCAAGTCGAGAACTATTGAATTTTCAATCACATTTGAAATATAAGCATGATTAAGCATATCCAAAATTATTTCAGATGGAGTATTATATTGCTCTAAGTTACGGCTAGGACTATCTATCAAAGGTAATTCATTTTCTAGAAAAACCTTAACATTTTTAATTACATCTTTTTTATTCAAGACTAACACCAATATTAAGTTACCATGGGAACATATAGTTATCAATTTTGCCAGCTAAAGCCATATAAGCTTCTCCTGGCGTCAAAACAGGTTTCTCATAATCAATCAAATCATCTATGGGGATCCTAGGACAACCGGTTATTATAAACGCGTCATACCAATCATTATCAATAGATCTTAGATTAATCTCATTTATGTTTTCTGATGAAAGCAAAACATATTGTTTTTTAGATAACATTTTTATTATCATGTTTATTATAAAAGGTCTATATTGACCAGTTTTTAAACCTATAATTACTCCCCAATGATTTGCTTCCATAGCCTTCGATATAGTAAATAATCTTTTTTTATAGTATTTAGCCCCTATTGGAGTAAAGTCTCTTACTGTATTACTATAAAGATCTATTTGAGCTATTGGCTTTAATGTAGCTAAATATAAACCCAATGGATGAAATTCTCCTCCACCTAAAAATATATATCCATCAATTTTTTTATTAAGAACTGGTCTAAAATCACAACCTATTATTTGCCCTGGCTCATAATATGGTGCTAATCCATTTGATTCGATAATATTATACTTTTTATTTGAAACAATATTAAAAATTTTATTATATAAATGGGTATGCTGCGCTGTCAATGCTACTGATATATTTTTAACATTATAACTATTTAATATTTCTAACGCCCTTAATACAAGAGTTTCATCAATATCTATTTTACTTAAAGCCTTAACAAATACTATTCTTTTCCTTATATTTTCAGGAAGGGATAAAGGAGATGCTATATAATTTGGATATTCTGAATGACCTATGTGAATAATTATATCTGGATTAAGAATAGAAAATATTTGATTATATTGTAAATCGCATGCGCCATATATGCTCTCCATGTGGATTATTGGCTCTACACCGTATTTTTCTCTTATACAATTAGCTATAGTGAGAGAAAATTGTTTTAAACCATCAGGAAGCTGAATTAAGGCTTTCTTACCTTTTATTTCAATATCGGGAAAAATTAAAGTATAAGGAATACCACATTCTAAACTTTCAGGCATTATTATTTCTCCGTTTTATCTTCAGATATTACAATTCTTGTTTTCTGTGGCAATTTTGAGGCTCCTCTTCTTAAAGCTTCTTTTATTTTCTCTATATCAGTTTTCCTACCCCACACTTCAATTAACTTATCTCCAGCATGAACTATAGCAGCAACACCTATAGGAGTACCGAAAGATAGCCTCATACCGTCTTGCAATCTGTCAGCTCCAGCAAATGCCATCATTTTATTTTCCCTTATTACCTGATGAGGATACTTTGGTATTCTCATATAATAGTTAGCATCTCCAACCTCTGTTGATAAATATTTACTTGTCATGACTCTTGCTGCTTCTAAGGCATTCGACCTTATTTGACCTGTTTCTAATGATATTAAGTCTAGCTTAACTTCATAATTTTTCAACATTTCTTTATTGCCCATTTCAAATTTTGTTATTTTAGGGGGTGGAGCGCCATGTATATACTCCTTTCTTGTATAAGGTTGACTAGTTATATGCGAATAGCATCTTCCAGGTCTCATTGGCATACTTTATCACCTACTTTACTTTTATATTCAACCCCTTTAAAAGTTTGTATTCTATTTAAAAAACTAACCTAAGACTTCAAAGAATCTCAATATTTAAAAATTATGGATTAAGCTTTTATTCAATTTTAGATATAATAAAATGGGTAAGTAGAATGCAGGAGTTGCCAAAAGAAATAGAAGACTTTCTTCTTAACGATGTACCAAAAATAGCTAAAGAAGTTGATGAGAAAAATGAAGTGCCAAAAGCATTCATTAATAATATGAAAGAAATTGGTTTATTTAATCTAAGAAAATATGGATTAGGGGGATTGTATAAGGCGGTAAGACTGGCATCGAGATCTAGCCCAGCTATAGCTCATATAATAATGATTAGTGGCTCAGGGTCGTTAAAATCAGGAATTGATAATTCTATCTTTTCTGTTACAATAACTGAACCCGGTGGAGGAACTGATATAAAGGCAAATTTAAAGACTGTTGCTGAAGAGGATTCTGAAGGGAATGCTATTATAAATGGAGAGAAAATTTTTGGAAGCAATGCATTATATGCAGATCATTTCATAATTCTGGCCCAAAGTTCTCAAGGCCCAACTCTCTATTTAGCAGAAAAACAGGAAAATATAAAAATCAAGCCTATGGAATTGATTAGCTTTAGAGGTGCAGGTATTTCAAATGTAATTTACCAAGGGACAAAAGCCAAGAGGATTTCTAAACCTGGAAAAGGGCTTAGAGAGGCTCTTGAACTTATTAACTATGGTAGACTCGGTTATGGTTCTATAGCACTAGGAATAGCAGAGGGAGCCCTTAGCGAAGCAGGTAAAAATGCGTTAAGCAAGAAAATATTCGATAAAGAATTATCAGAATATCAATCAGTCAAATGGATGTATGCTGAAGTAGAAATTAAAATAAAATTACTTGAGTCTTTCATAGACAATGCAGTTCATAAATATGATAGCAACGGTTCTTTAGACCCATTAGATTCAGCCATATCAAAGGTTTCTGCAGGAGAGTTAGCGCAAAGAGCAACATGGATAGGAGTACAATTATTAGGAGGAAGAGGTCTTAGTTACGGGACTCTATTAGAGAGACTATCTAGAGACTCTAGAGTTTTAGACATAGGGGAAGGAGCAAGGGAAGTATTGCTTGACTTTATAGGAGATAATGCTACTAAGAAATATAAATAATTAATATTATAAACATTTAATGCATTTTTGAATCAATAATATAAATTGTGTAACTGTTATTTAGTTTTTAAAAGGAAAAATTTTTAAATATTAGAAATAAGTAAATATAACTAGGTGAAAAATGTGGAAAATAATGAAGTTAAACCTATAAAGGCCTTAATTCAATGCGTATCCGTACCTGACTATGATCTAGCTGCACAAATACTTAACTATTTGCTTGATAAAAAAGAACTAAGTGTTAGAGATTTAACCAAAGTTTTAAGTGTTAGTTATCCACTAGTTTTAAGAGTAGTCAATGATTTAGCAGGCTTAGGCATTGTTGAAACAAGTAAGCTAAAAGTTGAAGGCAGAGGTAGACCGAGAAAGTTAGTTAAAATTAACGTTAGCAAGCTCCTAGAAATGCTAGACGGTTGCAGAAAGAATTTAGATGAAGCTGAAAAAATATTAAAGCAAAAGCCTAGAATTTAAATTCCATTAATTGCTTCAACAAAGTTTATTATTACTTTATTAGGGTCTTTTGCTTTCATAACGGCGCTTGCTATTAGAACTCCAGATGATCCCAACTCAATAGCCTTAACAGCATCATCTGGCATGGTTATACCAGCCCCAGCTAAAACTGGTATATTTTTAATTTTTTTGACTGCACTTACAGAATCAGTTATTATTTCAGGCTTAGCTCTTGATACAGGTATTCCAGAACCTATAAGTTCTGGAGGCTCAACGGCTATCATTGTTGGATCCAAATAAGCTATACCAGCTGCTTCGCCAGAGGTATCGGCACAAACTAAAGATTCTTTTCCAACATCTTTAATTTTCTTCACTATTTTTTCTATATCCCTATAAATAATTTTATGTTCACTGTGATTTACTAAGGTTCCTTTAACCTCTAAATATTTTAATGAATCAGCAGACAAATAACCAGTATAAGCACCAAACTCTAATGGATCTAAATGCTGCAAAAATATATCATCATAAATGCTGTTCAGTTTACTTACCATGACTGATGGGACTGCTAGTATTATACGCACGTTATTATACTTAGATGTCAATTGGTTTGCTGTCCTTGCTATATCTAACGCAACATTATTATACGCGGTCTCGTATGACTTAAAATTTATAGCGAACACGTACCTCATTTTAACCACAATTTATCTATGAAAATTTTAACTAAATATGCTTAACAGAAAAATTTATAATAAAAATTTTGTTACAATTCTTCCAATTCATGCTTCAATTTGGGCTTATAACCTAACTCAAAAGGCCTGAACTTTTTTTCTAGTTTCTTTAGTACATCAGGTAATGTAGTATATTCCATATCTTCTGGGCCTAATCTGTGCGGCATAAAGGGTCCATGCCTTCTCATATATTCTGCTATTATTTGAGCTTGCCTTCTGGTCTCATCGTATGCAACATCGTCAAATAAATCACTTGGTCCTATTAAATTTCCATTTTTAATATTAAAACCGAGGGCAGCTACTCTTGGCGGTCCATCAAATCTAGTCATTTTTGCATCCTTTATTCCAACGGGCATTAGTGGACCTGTATGACTTCCTCTCATCCATCCTTCAACCAAATGAGGAAATGAAAATGGCTCTAAAATTTCACCTAAAGCTGGAAATCCGCTTTGAGCTCTAACAATCATTACTGGATCATCTTTCCCTATGTATTTTCCTGCTATGAGGCTGAGCCTTTCTGAACTAATAACAGAAGCAATTTCTCCATCTTTTCTGTGGACATATTTAACAACATATCTAGATGGTGTTCCAATTAATGCTAGCAAATCATATAAATCTTGAGGTATATTAAAATCTATAGCTTTTCCTTCATAAACATCTAAAACTGTAAATATAAAACCATCATGCATCCTAGGATCAATTACTAAACCAGCTGTGTTAAATGGATCAGCAAAAATTTTATACAAGGGCAAATTAAATGCTCCAGGTTCTGTTTTGTCCGCCATAAACACTACAATAGGCTCTGCAGGCCTCTCATTAAATTCCATTTCAGCAACTCCAGGACCCATACCTCTTACGTTGCCACTAAATGAACTACTCAATAAATCCTGGCCTGCTGCATAGAGTCCTAAATCTTTAGCCACTTTTGCTGCTTCTTCAAACGCGTTCCATGCAGTACCGTGAATTTCTTTATTATCAGTACCTTTCTTATGAGTCATTATAAGTTGAAGATCGTCACCTACCGCAGTAACATAATAATCTATTAACAACCCATTTTTCTTGGCATCGGCTAAAACTCTTGTTGCTGCAAGCATTGTATCAGGGTGCACCTTATGATGGCCAGCTAGACTACCTATATCAGCCTTTATGACACTTAATGTTATTTTTTCTCCCATTTCATGCGCCACTAAAATCACCGATAATTCTAGGTTGTAAAAATCCTTAAAAATCTTTCACTTTATGAAATATGCTGTTAAAAAATAATTATAAAATAATTTACCATGGAACGCTTTTCAACTTTAGCTTATATGCAGTATAATTTGTTAACCTATGTAATGCATAGATAATCACTGCAAAAGCTAACTCAGCATATAAATTAAACACCTTTCCAGCAAATAAATAAAGAAAAATTAATGCACCAATGTAAAAGTCTAGTTGATCCAATAAAGGTGCAGGAGCTCCTCTTTCTAAACCTATTCTCCTTTTTATAAATGATGCTGTTAAATCTCCAAGGAGGGCCCCAATAGAAGCTATTAAAGAATCAAATAAGATATTGTGCCAAACTATTAGGCTTTCTATACCTCCTATTATAAGTCCTGCTATAATTCCCGACAAAAATCCACCCCATGTTTTACCGTCACCAAAAATTCTTCTTCCATCTCTCCATTTTTTCCCCATATCAATTGGAGGGAGGCCGTGTATAATAACAGGAGTTCCATTTGCTACCATTGCTGGTAATATAAATACAAAAATACTTAGCAAATTATAGCCAAAGTTTACTAAATCCATTTCACACCATCCCTAATTATCTCATATCCCAATATTACTTTTCTAGGCTTTAGTAATTTTAATTCAACTACTTTTTCATTTAACTTGTTTGTGATTCCTATTGCCTTTGCCCAGGGTATTATCCATGTATCCATAGACATTTTGCTGCTATCAAAATCTTCCTGAGTTATTTGACCTGTAGCAAAACCGCCAACAATACTTAATAATGAAGAAATAAAAGATAATTCTTTTTCTGAAGTATCATCATTGAAAGTTCTAAAAAGATAATTTATAGAGTCTATTATAATATATTTTTTCGATTCAATACCTTCTATAATTTCTTTTAATAGTTGTTCCTTTGTAACTACCAATTTTAAAGGAACATCATATATAAAATATTTACCATAGGTAAAAGTTTGAGCTTCTGTAGCTAAAAATACAAAATCTTTCCTTTTATTAATTAAATATTTTGAAATTTCAAACGCTAAATGAGTCTTCCCTGTTGCAGGTGGCCCATATATAACTAAAAATACATTATTATCAATAAAATTCGATATAAATGGATGAAGATTCCGCTCTTTTATACTCAAGAGCTTTCCTCTTCTTCAGATGCCTTTTCTACTAAAACTTCTCCTCCTGCTTCTTTCACTTTTTCTATAGCTTTTTTTGTTGCCTCTTTAACTATAACTTTTAATTTCTCATATACTTTTCCATCAGCTATTAATTTATCATAACCCATCTCAGTTAAGTTTACAACAATTCTATCCCCTTCTAAATTCCCAGTTTTCTTTAAATCATATGCTAGTTCATCAAGGTCTCTTAGGCTTATTTCATTTTTCTCATGCAATAATCTATTTCTTATTGGAGCGAAGCCTTTTGCTCCATACCAATTTGGATAGTATTTTAGCATCCAAGTTTTTCTATGTTTATTCATTCCAGAACCTCCAGTACCTCCTTTGCTTCCAGATTTTCTATGCTGTCCTACTCTTCCCCATCCCATAGATCTTGTTCTGCCTCTTAATTTCCTTGATTTTTTCCTGCTTCTTGCAGTCAAAGCCATTCTGTTCACCTACTTCCAACAAGTATTTAAAAGATTAGATTTAAAAATAAACTTGATCCTTAAGCCATCTTTAATATAAGATCGTTAATAGCTTTACCCCTATACCCAAGTTCTCCATTTGGATACAGCTTTTTAATTGATAAATCAAATCCTCCGCTAGGTGGATGCAATCTGAAGAATGGCTTAATTCCTTTCTCATCAAGTTTATTATAATGTATTTCTTCTTTAATTATTTTATCGGCAAACTCTTCTATGTTACTTAAACCAAGCTTATCCTTTATTACTTGATCTGTTATAGGCTTGTCTCCAACAATTTTCCCTCTACGCTTTATAAGCTCTATTAATGTCTCCTTATTTATTTCTCCCCATGTAATAGCGGATTGCCCTTCTCTTAATATATCCTTTATCCCATTAAGGCTTTCTGCATATAATACTGAAACAAAATTCCTCCTTAACCTTAATATATCTAAAACTTTCTCTACTTTTGGATCTAGTCCACTAGAACCTCTAATTCTAATTATAGCGTAAACCAAAGTTATCACCTAGTCCAATCCATTGGTGTAATTGTTCTAAATGTATTCCTTAATGCCATATATGTAGCTCTAGCAAAATTATACGATGTTCTTGTTTCTCCAAAAGTTTTTGCCCAAACATCTTTTATCCCAGCTAATGTTAACACTTTTTTAGCTACATCACCTGCAACTAATCCTGTACCTTTAGGTGCTGGCTTTAGTAATATAACTACACTTCCACTTTTTCCAATAACTGAGTATGGCACACTGTGCGGCTCACCACATGTACACTCCCAGCTACCACAACCTCTTCTTATTGGGGTTATATTGAGCTTGGCATTTCTTATGGCTTTATCTATTGAATCCCTAAATTGCTTAGCTTTGCTTTTTCCTACTCCTACATATCCATTTTTATTGCCTATAGCTACAGTTGCCCTATACCTTGCAATTCTACCTGCATCAGTCATTTTTTGAACCATTGTAACATCAATTATTTCAACTTGTAAATCTGGAAGAAGTACATCAACTATTTCTGGTTCTAAAATTGGCAAATTTCTCTTAAATATTTCATCAATACTTGTAATTTTACCTTCTTTAACAAGCTTTCCTACTTGTGTTTTAGGTTCCCAAACTTCTAATACTTGAGTGTTGCTCATTGCCTATCACCTTCCAAACTTATATTACTAAAGCTACTTTTTATTGTATTTAACACCTCCTCAAAGTGCTTGGATAGCTCCTCTGGAGGTAACCTCTCTAATTGTTTTGAGAATTGCCTTTTATAAAATTCTGGATTGTTCTCTTTTAAATCTTGAGCCCATTTAGAAATACTTCCACATTTAATTCTCTCCTCATCGGGCAAAATATCATCAGAATGAGGAACTTTGATTCCGGCATCCAATAATCCTTTAAGAGATGCAAATACTCTACTTCCCTTAACTGGGGTTTGTAAACCTATATCTAAGACAACTTCTTTAATTCCCTTTTGTCTTGCTCTTAATCCAGCTAAGTATGCTGTTAAATATGCTGCACAAATGTTTTTACCATAACCTTTCCATTTATATAGTTTTGATAATTCTTTACTATGAGCAGCTGCTATTACTTTATCACCTTTTGCGTCAAACTCCACAATTTGAACTAAAATATATTTATTAGTTTTCCTAACAACAGCTCTTGGTTTTTGCGATATAACTAGTTTATACCTGAGATGATAATCTGTTTTACCTTGCCTTCTTCTCTTTAAAGCCAATTTATACCTAGGTCCTTCTTTCATGATTTAACACCTTTCATTAACTTATTTTCATCAATATATCTTCTTAAATCAGACAAACTACTAAATGCATTACCTTTAGAGAGCCTATAAAGTCTTCTATAAGTTCTAGAATCTATCATTTCTTTATCTCTTAAATATTTCAAATAAGTTCTGATCTTTCTTATTTTGTTTACCCATTCCTCTTCTTCATCAACTCTTGTTTTCTTTGTACCTTCTCTTTTACCATAACCCCTACGATGCCCTTTAACCCTCTTTATATGCCTTATTAACCATCTATGAGAGTTTGTTTTCATTGGTATTTTCTTAATTAAACCCCTTTCAATTAAAGCCCTCACATCATCTTTTGTTATTGCTTGGCTTATTTCTTCTTCATTTTCAGGATCAGGACTAATCCATATCCTACTCTCCCCTACTTTAAGTATTTCCGATGCAAGCCTTTTTTGAAGTTTATAATCCATATATACCACCATTGGCTACCCTAAAGCCTCTTTCTTTAGCTGCTTTAAGCAGTTCTACCCTTTTCTTAAGCCCTACAGAAGAAGCTATATAAATTATATGAGCGTTAGGGCTTAACAATTCTAGATCTTTTTTATTTGAAATAACCACAGGAATTAATCCTGATGGGTGCAAACCTCTTATAGCATTCTTATTTTTATATCCAACCTTAACAATTGGAGGATATCCCTTCCTTTGTAACCTCATTTTTGCATCTATTCCTTTAGGCTTCCTCCAACTATCTCCTAACCTCTTAAATCTCCACGATAAATATCTCATAAAATGAACTCTTCTCTTTTCCGAAATAGACTCTCTAATTTTCTTTCTTTGCTTAATTATATCCCTTGTTATTTGCTCAGAGCTCATTATTCAACCACCTCCCTTGAATAAATATAAATTCCATCCATAAACTTCCTTCTATCAAATTCTGTTATCTTTGTTGCTAGCTCTATGTTTGCAGCGCTTTGAGAAACCTTTTCTATATCATTTCCTTCCAAAATTATATCAGTACCTTGGATCTTTACATTGACTCCTGGCAATATTGTCGCATATCTTGGAGATTTCTCACCTATAAAGTTGCTTATTATTAATCTATTACCATCTTTCTTAACGCTTATTGGATAGTGACTGTATATTATTTTCAATTTATATCTAAATCCTTTGGTTACTCCGATAATCATATTTTTAACGTGAGCAACAACCGTGCCTACAGCCGCTTTTTTCTTAGCGTCAGCAAAGAAGGCTTGTACTATAAGCTTATTATCTTTAATTTCCATATTAATTCCCTTCATATGAGAAAAATCTTTTTCTAGCTGACCTTTACTCCCCTTTACTATAACCCTATTCCCTTCTAACTTTATTTCAACATTTTGTGGAATCTCTAAGTCTCTCATAGCCAGTATTTCTTTTGCCAATGTTAGCACCTACCTGTCTGCACTTCATTCTGGAGAATCAGTGCGTATAAAAATATTTAAATTCTATCTAATTTTTCTCTGATAACTTCTAACAAGTCTTCTTTTTTCATGACTCTATACCCTATTAATGGCTTTCTAAACTTTCCTATAACAATTATTCTATCAGGATCTTCTTCTGGTTTTGAATTGAATAGTCTTACTTTATAATAGCCTTTCTTTCTGCCCATATAGATGTAAGCAAACTTAGCTTTTTTGCTGCCCATATTTCATCGCCCTATGTTTATTATCAAATAAACGTTTTTAAGCTGTTCGTATTTAAAAACAAAATTATTTTATGCTAAGAAGTTTTCAATCTACTCTATTTATGATTATAATATCTATAATAAATAAAGCTTATTATTCATGACAAAGTAAATGACAACCCTCGCCCCTTCTAGAGACAGAGTAATATTTTTAAAGTTCTCGTTTTTTAATTTTTGCAAAAAATATAAGGCATGAGGGAAAGCACATAATGAGCGTATCAAACTTGTCTGCGCCTTGCAAAGATATTGGGAACACAAGGTAAATCCCACTGATGGCTTTTTGCCCTGAAGGATCTGAGCCTCTCGTTCTGGCAGTGAAGAAGAGTAATGGACTGAAAAGCTGGTCGATGGTCTACCACTAAACGAATGGAGCTGGTGGCTAAAAGCTACTAACTATGAAGTGATGAAGATGAAGGCTGTAAACCACAAAGTTATTACCCCTAAGGAAACGCTCATATTGAAGGGCTAGAGATCAGTATCCCAAGAGTTGTGTTAATCAGTACTCTTCATTTGTATTTCAAACAATCATATCTCTATGGAGTTAATTTTAATTTTTTTCTGTATTATAAAGTTAATTTTTCTATATCATATCTTAACTTATAAAAAGCTATATTTGAGGTTAGTTATTTCTACAAAAATATTTTAAAAATATTATTAAAAATGAGTTAAAGCTTTAAAAACATTTACTGAAGTGAAATCTTCTTCAATTGATTAGATATTCTCTCATACATCATAATAACATCTCTTGATAGGCTTGGCGGCACTTTCTTTAATGCTAATTCAAAGTGTTTAAATTCAACGGGAGATACCTCTAATTTTTCTCTTAATTTTATCATAACCGCCTCTCTTACTACAGCTGCTATGTCGGCTCCTGTATAGCCCTCAGTCATAGAAGCAAGCTTTTCTATAGACACATCGTTTGCTAGTGGGACTTTCTTTAAATGTATCTTAAATATTTGTTTTCTTGACTCAAGATCAGGTGGAGGCACATATATAAGTCTATCAAATCTTCCAGGCCTTAATAAAGCAGGATCAATTATATCAGGTCTGTTTGTAGCTGCTATTACTACAACATTAGACAGAGGTATTATGCCGTCTAATTCTGTTAATAATTGATTAACTATTCTATCAGTCACACCAGATGTATCGCTCTTAAATCCTCTTGCTGGGGCAATTGAATCTATTTCATCAAAAAATACAACTGTTGGAGCTACTTCTCTTGCTCTTTCAAATATTTTTCTGACAGCTTTTTCACTTTCACCTACCCATTTACTTAATACTTCTGGCCCTCTAACCGTTATGAAGTTAGCTCCGCTTTCTGTTGCAACCGCTTTTGCTAATAATGTCTTACCGGTTCCTGGAGGGCCATATAATAAAATACCTTTTGGAGGCTCTATGCCCATATCACTAAATACCTTTGGATATTTCATAGGCCATTCAACGGATTCTTTTAATTCTTGTTTAACATTATCTAATCCACCTATATCTTCCCAATGAACTTCTGGAACTTCTACGAAAATCTCCCTTATTAAAGATGGTCTTATTGATTTCATAGCGTCTAAGAAATGTTTCATGGATACTTCTAAGTTCTTTAGTATATCAGGTTTTATCGTTTCATTCTTAGATAAATCTACTTTTCCACTTGCCATAAATTCCCTTAACGCCGACATTGCAGCCTCTTTTACTAAAGCTGCTAAGTCTGCACCAGTATAACCGTTAGTTAATTCCGCTATTTTTTCTAACTGAACATCCTTAGATAAAGGAACATTTCTCGTATGTACCTTTAAAATTTCTATTCTTGCTCTCTTATCAGGAGGCCTTATCTCTATTTCTCTATCAAACCTGCCGGGTCTTCTTAAAGCAGGATCTACATCATCAGGTCTATTAGTTGCCCCTATAACTATTACTCTACCTCTTTCTTGCATACCATCCATTAGCGTTAATAATTGGGCAACTACCCTTTTCTCAACTTCCCCTGTTACTTCTTCTCTTTTAGGAGCTATTGCATCTATTTCATCGATAAATATTATAGATGGTGCATTATCTTGAGCTTCTTTAAATACCTCCCTTAGCCTCTCTTCACTTTCTCCGTAAAACTTACTCATGATTTCAGGACCATTTATTGTTGCAAAGTATGCTCCTATCTCATTAGCTAGCGCTTTTGCTAATAATGTCTTACCGGTTCCTGGAGGGCCATATAATAAAATACCTTTTGGAGGCTCTATGCCAAGTCTCTTAAAGACCTCTGGATGTCTCATAGGCAATTCTGCTATTTCCCTAATTTTTTCCTTAGCCTCTTCTAAATCCCCTATATCTTCCCATGTTACCCTTGTTGTTCTATGCACCGGAAACTCATTTTCCTTTACTGGTTCTTTTCTTAATTCTACGACAGTCTTATCTGTTACATATACATTATCAACTGGTTTAGTTTGAACTACAACTAAAGGTATTTCGCCTTGAACTAAAACAAGCTCTCCTTGAGTTAATGGCTTTCTGATAAATTCCTCTTTTATATCAGAAGGAGATAGATAAAAATCTATAGTAAAGGGTTCTGTTTTTTCTAATGGTGCAAACACAATTTTTTCAGCAGGCTTAACATTATCTGCTTTTTCTACATCGACGTAATCTCCAACACTAACTCCTAAAGACCATCTTAAATAACCATCCATTCTTATTATACCTGTATCTTCATCTTCGGAATGCAATGGCCAAACAACTGCTATTACTTGGCTTTTTTGACTCTTGACTTTAACAAAATCTCCTGTTTCTATACCTAATTTTTTCATAGTAGCTTGGTCTACTCTTACAATTTTTCTTCCAGGAGTGTCAGATCTGTACGCCTCTGATACTAGTAATGAAACACTTTCAGACATTTGTGTCACCAAATTTCTATTAACTCTAAAGGTTATAAATATCTATTTATTCTGTATTTCTATTTATGTTTAACCATCTAACAAAACCCAGATTATATACTTTAATGGATCCAAAATAATTAATTTTTATGCAATAAATATAATCAACTAATATTTAATTCTTCAATTAGTTCTGCATAAGTCTTTTTTACTATATCGCCGTTTATGTTTAACTCATTTATTGTCTCTTTTATATCATCAACAGATTTTCTATTTGATTCTATCTCTATAAAACATCCTAAATTATCTACTTTATCTAAAGTAACTAATACTTCCTTAAAGCTATAATACTTCCTAAATTTAGTTACATAAATCCCGGGACTAAATCCTAGCTTCTCAAACAAAGCAATGGGATCATTATCTACTTTTACTTTAAGTTCTTCCCTGGATTTTACTAATTCTTCTTCCTTTGACCTATTACCTTTATATGTTATTGTTTCAGGATGGCCGTTAACATATCTTATTCTGAGAGCTTCATCTTTTAACTTTAAATCTTTACAGGGATGATTTAAGTACAAGTCTTTTTCTTCTCTTGAATCTAGAAACTTAGCTCCTTTCTCAATTAATTCTTTTTCTATTTTTGATAACTCATCGCAATTTACCTTTACTTTTACCTCTACTTCTAAGTTTTCTTTGCTCAAACATTCCATCCAAAATTAAATATGAAAATTAACAATAAAAAATTTATCTAAGTTATTGTTATTTTAAAAATTACAAAAAAAACTTAAAAACATATAGAAATCCTAATGAAAGCATAAATTTTAAATTACACTAATGAACCGTTCCTATAGATTTATAACATAAAATTATGAACTTAACTCTTTTAATATTTCTTTTGAAACTTCATCTATTAATCCTTGACCTGCTGGAGCTAATTTTCTTCCTTTACCAGGTATTGTAGTCACTAATCCTGCTTGCTCTAATTGTTGTAGTGCTTTTCTAATTATACTGCCTGAACCTTTTCTGAAATGAGGAGGCCTGGTTCCATTCCTTTTCTTACCTCCATATATGGTTTTTAGAGTTCCTATTCCTAATGGCTCTTCAGCTATGCTTATTTTCCTTAATAAAGATGCAACTCTAGTATACCACCAGTCTTCATTAGTAGGAGGCAATTCATTATATACTCCAGTCTTCATATACATAGCCCATGAAGGAATTTCTATTTTCTGCATCTTTTTTAGCCTTTCAGCTAGCTTTTCTATGAGCTTATCTGCTGGAACTTCTTTGGCTGTGACCATTTTTATACCCCTCTAGTTCCTGCAATATCCTGGATATATAAGAGTTTTTGAATCTTAACTACTTTCTTTGTTTATAAAAACTCTTTTCTCATGTGTAAAATTGCTTAACTAGAATAAACTAGATTTATAATAGTTTTTATTATCGCTTTTAATTTTCTAAAGAATAGGGCCCGTAGTCTAGGTGGTTAGGACGCCGCCCTCACACGGCGGAGGTCGCCGGTTCGAGCCCGGCCGGGCCCATCTCGATCTATATATTTTAGGACTTTTAATGGGGATAATTATTTATAAGCATATATTATTGTAAAGAAACAACAAGGTTTGATAATTATGCCTAAAATTTAGAAAAATAATCTAATATTTATTCATATTTATAGGCTTTAAATATTCATTAAAATTAACGAATGTAATAGAACTAAAAGGTGCAATAGATTTGTCGAAAAACACAGAAAATACTGAAACAATTACGATAGAAATGCCTTGTGAAATAGCAGCAAAGCTAGTAATCCCATCTATAAGAGCTTCAATTGCTTACGTCTTAGTTAATGATTTTAAACTTTCAAAATATACAGCTGCAAGAATGCTTGGATTGACTCCCGCTGCAATAAACAATTATATTAGTGGCAAAAGAGGGGATAGATACATGAAAATATTAATTGAAGATGAAAGATACTTAAATAAAGTAAAAGAAGCTGCAAAATTAATATTAAACTTCCAAGGAAGATCTGAGGAAGAGATCGATGATTTTATGAGAAAATATCAACAAGCTATGTGCGGTATTTGCAGCGAAGTAAATGAAGTTGCTCATAAACATGGATGCCCATATAAACATTAGTTAATTAGTTAATAAAGCAAATATTATTTAAAGCAACAACCTTCATTTCTAATATACAAAAAAACTTATTGTTTTATGTGAAATAACATAAAACAAACTGTTAATTTGAACAACAAAATTTGTGGGATATCGATAGAAAATTTAAAGATAAAAATATCTATTTATTAAAAAGAAAATCATATAAATTATAACAATAATAAATTTTATTCAGAAAAGGGGAAGTTAAATGGAGAAAAACTCAGTAGAAATCTTCTTTGAGCCTAAAAGTGTGGCAATAATTGGTGCATCACCAAAAAAAGAAAATATGGGAAGAATAATTTTAGATAGTATGCAAAGAAACTACAAAGGAAAAATATACATTGTGAATCCTAATTATAGCGAAATACAAGGCATTAAATCATTTAAATCTATATTAGATATAGAAGATGAAATAGATGTAGCTATAATAGCTGTTGATGCTAGCAAAGTACCAGATATAATGGTTGATGCAGGTAAAAAGAATGTAAAAGGAGTCATAATAGTTAGCGGCGGATTTGCAGAAACTGACACACAGCAAGGCAAGGAATTACAAGATAAAATCATAGATATTGGAAAAAAGTTTAATATGAGAATTATTGGCCCTAATTGTATAGGAGTATATAATTCTTTTACTGGCGTTGATACATTCTTCTTACCTTATGAAAGAATGAGAAGACCTAAGAGAGGGCCTATATCAATTATAAGTCAAAGCGGCGCACTACTAGCAACTTTAATGGATTGGGCAGCATCTAAAAACATCGCTATAGGTAAAGCTATAAATTTTGGAAACAAAGCAGATGTAGACGAAATAGAATCGTTAGAATATTTAGGCAAAGATAATGAAACAAGAGTCATATTAATGTACATAGAAGGAATTACACCTGGAAAAGGTTATGACTTTATTGAAACAGCAAGAAGTGTTACATCTATTTATGGAAAGCCAATAATTTTAATTAAAGGTGGAAAGACCTCTAAAGGAGCTGGAGCTGCCAAAAGCCATACAGCATCTTTAGCGGGCTCTTATGAAATATTTAAATCAGTTTCTAAACAGGCAAATATAATATTGGCTGATGATTTAGAAGAATTATTTGATATAGCAAGAGTAATGTCTTATAATTTAATACCATCGGGAAATAGAGTTGGCATAATAACTAATTCTGGAGGCCATGGAGTCATAGCTGCTGATACCTTAATAGAAAATGGTTTATTGGTACCAGAAATTTCGGACACGCTAAAAGAAAAATTTAAGAAAATTTTCCCATCTCGAGTATCAATACATAATCCAATAGATTTTACGGGAGATGCTAAGCCAAATCATTATAGAGAGGTTTTAGAACTTCTAGCTGATAATAATGAAGCAGATATGTTTTTAATAATAGCTTTAGTCCAACCTCAAACAATGGACTTGTCTATAGCAGACGTAATTTTTGAATTTTCACAAAAGCATTTTGATAAACCTATAGCTGTAGTAACTATTGGAGCGGAAGAGGGAGAAAGACTGAGAGCTATTTTAGAGGAAAAAGGTGTCCCTGTATTTGAATTTCCCGACAGAGCGTCAAAAGCATTAGCTAAACTATATCAATGCAAAAGATGCTCATCAAAAAGATTTGAAAGTTGCAGTAGAGTTTATTTGAAAAAAGAATCAATAGATAAAGCTAAAAGAATAATTGAAAATGCTATAAATCAAGGAAGGAATAAACTTTTTGAGCACGAAGCCTTAGAATTACTAAATTCTATAGGGATAAAAACAGCAAACTATTGTATTATAGAAAATTATGATCAAATAAAATCTTGTCTTAGCAAGATAAATTTCCCAGTTGCCTTGAAAATTGTCAGTGAAGATATAATACATAAGTCAGATGTAGGAGGAGTTATACTAAATATAAGTAATGAAGAAGAGCTTACAGAAAGCTATAAAAACATTATTAAAAACATTAGAAACAGGCTCCCCCAAGCTAAGATTAGAGGGGTAATGGTTCAGGAAATGATAAAACAGGGGAACGAAATAATTATTGGGGGAAAAAGGGATGAAGGATTTGGCCCTGTAGTGATCTTTGGGCTTGGAGGAATATATACTGAAGTAATAGGTGATGTATCTATGAGGATATCACCAATAACAGATTGCGATGCTAAAGAAATGATAGATGAAATTAAAAGCGTAAAAATTTTAGAGGGCTACAGAGGCCTAGAACCTGTTGACAAAAGGAAGCTGGCTGAGGCCATAATGAGGGTTGGAGAGCTTATGCTCACAATCCCAGAAATATCTGAGATGGATATAAACCCTCTTATAGCCTCTAGCCTAGGTGCTCAGGCTGTAGATGCTAGGGTAATATTGAAGAGGTGATATGATTGGTAAATTCAGATCAAAGTCAGCAAAGCTCTCAGCAACAAAGTAAGACACCAGTTGATGAAGGGACATTTTTAAAGCGTATAGATGAAATAAGAGATAAGATTTTAGATGTAAAGAATCAAAGGAGACAACTAATTGAGGAGATAAAAAGTCTTAGAGATAAAAGAAGAAAATTAATTGAAGAGAAGAAACAGTTAATAGAAAGATTTAAAACTTTAAGAGAGCAAAGGAAAAAGCTTTTAGACGAACTCGTCAAAGTAAAGCAAGATAGAGATAACGTAAGCAAGGAATTTAAAACAAAGTTAGACCAATTAAAAGAGGCTCATAATATAACTCAAAAAGAAGGAGATGTTGCAAAGTTAAGCCTAAGAAAAATACAAAAAAGGATGGAAGAACTTGAGTGGAGACAGCAAACAAGCGTTTTAACGCCAGAAGAAGAAAAGAGATTAGTTGAAGAAATAGACAGACTTGAAGAATTAGCAGAAAGAGTGAGAAAAGCTAGAAAAGAAGAAGTTTCTATACTTGAATTAGAAGCTGATGTAAAAGGCCTAAAATTAAAGCTATCAGAGCTGATAAATAAGGTTAAAGAGTTAAGAGAAAATGCAGGAAGGCTTAAAGCAGAAATATCTTCTCTTAATCCAAAAATAGACGAATATAACAAAAATATAGATAACTTAGGAAATGAAATACAACAAAAAAGCCAGGAAGCAGAAAATCTTACAAAGCAACTAGACGCATTGTATCAAGAATATAGAGATCTAATGGTTAAACTCAAAGAAATGAAGCTCGCAAAACAGCGTGGTATTGAAGTAAACATACTAGAACAAAAGAGAAAAGAAATAGAAGAAAAGCAAAAGAAAGGTGAAGCGTTAACTTTAGATGAGCTAAGAATATTATATGGAGATTTAGATAGTATTTAATAAGGAAATGATAAAAGGAATATATTATGAATTTATATCATTTTTATGTAACTATAGATATAGTATGCCGCTAGGAATCCTTTATAACAAAGAGCCATTATTTTACGTATATAAAACAACAAAAATGGCCAAGCTATTAAGCAAAGAATCACAAAACAGGATTTATCTTCTTTCACCTTACGATCCTATTCTTTTTTTGGATAGTTTAGAGCATAAAATTGAAAACAATATAAGCTATGATAATGGTTGCCCTAAATTAGACGAAAGCATTGGAATTTGGTATAATTGCAATGCAATATACAAAAAGGAATTTAATGATAAACTTGAATTCTATTGTAGTAATCTTTTAAAACTAAAAGGAGATGCTGTACCATATAATCGAAGCTATGGTTGTATAGTAGAGTTGTTGGTCTTGTTAACAAAAGTTCAAGCAGGCGTTAAAGAACCTTGGTTTTTAACTTATGCAAATGGCTTAAAATGGTGTGTGGAAAGATCATCAAATAAGGATGAAAGATATGCAAAAGTTTCAGACCATATATTGCAATTGCTTAAGAAATATTATGGAGAAAGCTAATAAAATAATTAATGGATACACTGATATTGTTGAGCCTATTTTAAAATATCCTAGGCATAGAGAACTCGAATCTTCTATGGAGATTTTATCTCAAATTTGCGATGACTCTTTCTGCAAAAATTTATACAAATTATATGAAAAAATAAGCAATAATAGAGTATGTATAGTTGGTCCTGGGAAAATTAATAATAATTTAAAAGATTGTGAAATAATAGCCGGACCTGAAGGTGGGCTCATAAATCTATATGGTTTAGGTAAAAAAATGTTATTTGTTACAACCGATTTAGACTCTTCTCAAAAAATAATTGGAAATTTGAATTTTCTAAGCGATATAAAATTTGTACATATACATGGAGATAATTTAACAAGAATAAAAATAACAAATGCATATTTTGATAATGTTATATATACTACACAAATACTTACACCTTATTGTGCTATACCTATAGGCTCTTTTACTGATGGAGACAGAGCAATCGCGTTATCTATGATATTTAATGCATCAGAAATCTATGTTTACGGATTTAATTTTAAAAAAGCTATATGCCCTCATAAAGATTATTGCTTTCCAGATTATAAAAACATAAAAATAAAATTAGCTGAAAAAATTTTAACTTTCGTCTCAAAAAAATTAAATTATTCCATAAAACGCTATAATGAATATTTTATTTTCCAAAGATCTTTTTGATTTTTACAAATAATCTTTCTTAACCTTTTTATTGCTTTAAACCAAAAATTTTGCACTAAATAGAGGGTTTTTATTTCTTAACAAAACCTAAGCATATATATCTTTAAATATACTTAAAAGAATTGAGACAAAAATGTATAAGTCAAAAATGAAAGGATTTAAAGAATTAATGAAGGTTGAAGATGCTCTTAAGTTATTATTTGAAAATATGATTCCGCCAAAAATAGAATCAGAGGAAATATATGTAGAGGAAAGCATAGGAAAGATATCTTATGAGGATATTATATCTCAAGTTGATATACCACCATTTAATAGAAGTGCTGTAGATGGATATGCTGTAATTTCATCTGACACTGTTGGAGCATCTATAACAAATCCTATATCATTAAAAATTGTAGGTGAAATAAAAGCGGGTGATAATCCAGAAAACATAAAAAGTATAAACAAAGGAGAAGCTGTAATAATTTATACAGGAGCACCTTTGCCTAAGGGTTCTGATGCAGTGGTCATGGCTGAAGACGCCACATATAAAGGAGACTTAGTAGAGATAAACAAAGCTGTTGCCCCTTATCAAAATGTATCTAAAATAGGAGAGGATTTTAGCAAAGGTAAAATTATAGTAAAGAAAAATACCATAATAAAACCATGGCACATAGGTGCTATTGTATCAGCTGGCATAAAAAAGATAATAGTACAAAAGCCTTTAAATGTAGCAATATTATCAACAGGGAACGAAATAGCAGAACCAAACGAAGATTCCAAAGGAAAAATTATAAATAGTACAAAACCTTTGCTCAAATCAATGATTATGTCATTTGGATGCAAACCAATAGATTTTGGTACTGTTAATGATGATATCGAAACAATAAAAGAAAAAATAGAGTTAGCGTCAAAAGTTTCAGATTTAATAATAACTACTGGAGGAACTAGCGTTGGAAACTATGATCTTGTTACAGATGCCATTTTAAAGATTAACGGATCTAAAATTTTGTTTAATGGTGTTAGAATGAGACCAGGCAAGCCTACAAGTGGAGCAGTAATTAATGGAAAGCCGATAATAATGTTATCAGGTTTCCCTGTTGCAGCAGTTAGTGCATTTTATGCCTTTATTTTCCCAACAATTAACTTTATGAGAAATACAAACGAAGAAATAGAACCTAAGATTAAAGGAAAAATAACAAGAAGGGTTGCTAATATAGCCGGAGTTAAGACATACCTCAGAGTAAAAGTTAGAAAGGAGAAAAATGAAATATATGTAGATCCTTTAGCTGTAACTGCATCTGGAGTTTTATCAACACTAACAGAGGCCAACGGTTTGCTAATCATTCCAGAAAACGTTGAAGGATATGATGAAGATGATGAAGTCGAAGTAATGTTGATTTGATATAAATGAATAACAAGTTTCGTTCTTTAGGGTAGCAAGGAGATCAATTCATCAGCTAACACCAAAGATCTATCCTTATAAGCGGGGTAGTTTACTACTATTTCAATTTTCTACATAATTCTATTAAAACATCATAGGGAGCATTACTTCTAAATCCTACGTCAGAAAATGTCGATTTATAAGATTTATAACCAATTTCTTCTAAAGATGATATGAATTTAGTTAAAGAAGGCATATTGGTCTTCTGGTTTTGGCAAATTGTATCAAGTCTCTGATGGAAGTACTGTTGTATTTTCATTTCGTCTAAATATGTTTTAATAAACTTTTCACTTCTCATAAAAGTCTCTATATAAGAAAAATTGCTCAATTTATTTAGCAATTCTTCTATAAATTTTATATCACCTATTTCTCCAACCCATATTGGACCTAAACAGTTGGAATCGTGACAACCCATTATTAATCCGTTTTCATATTTAAAATACCCAATGTTTTTGTTTAGCATCTCCTCCGATCTCTTAGCTCCTCTATCAATAAGCAAGTAGACTCTTGCATAATGATCTACACTATACGACATAAGAGGTTTAATTACTTTATCGTAAGATGCCGAAATGTATGCAATAAAGGCAAGCAAAACTCTAATCGCAATCTCCCTATAGTGCTTGGTATTAATCAAGTTTACTCTATACTTTCTTTTAGCAGCCATATATTTAGATCCACCTAAAACGGCTAAATCTGTAGCAGTTAATGCTAAAAGAGTTCCTTTTGAGGCTATAGAAATAGAAGTGTCTATAAAAGGTAAAACGCTACCAAATGGATCTAAATCTATTATATTTATTGGCTGACCTTGCTCATACTTTAGGGACCTCATTAGGGCATTTGCTTCCCTATTATAGGCCTCTATATTTTTCATTCTGTTTAGCTCAATGTTTTTCACCATAATATTATAAGAATTTTTGTCTATATCATTTATTATAACTTTAGATAAATTATTTAATTCTAGAGAGTATCTTATACCTCTTACTCCTGTTGCTGATAAAGGATCTATTGCAACTAGTTCTTTACCAGGCCAATACATATTAATAAAAGAATTTAAAGCAATTATTGATAAATCCCTATTAAATACCATAACTGGGTTATAAAAAACTGATAAATGAGATGGTTCTATAATGCCTTCTGATATTTTTGCTTTTCTAGTATCTGGAACGTATATTAGAGCTTTTCCTTCTCTAAGCACAGATAGCTCCATTTCTTATCATCTTTGCATATTGATCTATTTTGTTTATATATTCATACCTATTATCAACTGTTAATTCAATAATTTCTCCTTTATTTAACAAATTGTACAGATCGGGTCTTATCCATTTTAACTTGAAATAAAAAGTAGCAATAAAAGGCTTATCACCTTCTAAGATTGGCTTCATATGTTCTTCAAAACCTTTTACTTTTAATTCCATGGGTCCTATTTCATCTATAATAATTACATCAGAATTTCTTATGCTATTATCTAAAACATTTAAAATAAAATCTAAGGCTTCTTCATTTAAATAATAGCTTCCTATTTTTATTTTACCAAAATAATTTCTCGATGCCAGTACTACCTGTTTTCCGCTATAAAAATCTTCAACTAAAAAACCAACTCTAAATTTACCTTCTCTAATCTCAGGTGTTATAAATCCCCCAACTTTACATCCATATTCTTTTAGCTTGTTAGCTATTGATAATGCTAATGTGCTTTTACCAACCCCAGGTCTACCAGTAATTGAAATTGAGGCCTTTTTTACATGCACTTTCTCTTTATTTATTCCCAAAACTATCCCTAAGTAACTCTATAAATTCTTCAAGCGTTAAAGCTTTAGCCTTTTCTAATTCTAACTCTTTTATTAAACTCTTTTCGTTACTTATAACAAAGGACTTAGAATTTGTTGTATCACTTAGCTTCTCAAGGTTTTGGGCTTTGGCTGATAGGGCTTGAGCCCCTTCTTTTCCATGTCTAACTATTATTAATAATCTATTACCTTGTTTATCTTTTGCCCCTATATCTAGCACAGTTCTCTTAGCATGATAAGTTATAAATCCTAGATCTTTTAATTCGTTTGAAATTATTTTTTCTTCTAATACATCAACAGGTTGATCTTCAACTTCTATTTTTTCTAAATATTCTTTACTAAAGATATTTATAGGCTGAAGTATCTCTTCTCCAAATATATTAACAAGTTTTTCACCTAAGTCTACAGAAGGTTCTATAGTCCCTCTTTCATATTCATAGACAGACCTCCTAGAAACATGAAGAATAGAAGCTACTTCACCTAGGCTCATGTTCCTACTTATTCTCTTTTCTCTTAGCTTTTCTGGATTTATTTTTACCTTAAAACTTTCTTTATCTTGAAATATATATACATCATTATTTTCCAATGCAGATATTAAAGTTTCAAGCTTCACAGCTTTAGCTCCATTTTTCTCATAAACAACCCCATCTACCATTAAAATACCTCTATTTTTTTCAGTTATTATAATAGATGGTATTCCAAGTCTTAAAGATAAACCTAGAAGTTCAGCTATTTCTCCTTTAGGAATTTCTTCTAAATCATGTGCTACCTTAATTAACAAAAACCTATCATTATTTAATTTAACAGCCAAATCAATACTTCTCCTATTAATACTCCTTGGATAGTCTATTACCTCTATATACTCGGACTTGTTATAGAGCTCTGCAATTACTTTATACAAAAAATCTTTTGTTTTCCTTTCTGACATCTGTTTTCCTCCATTATTATCATTTTATACGCTTCTTTTATC
>ERZ1669250.88-NODE-88-length-48586-cov-17.025365_pt1 | contig 48586 bp, 54 predicted proteins | sample MGYA00579295_ERZ1669250 | MGnify/ENA primary metagenome ERZ1669250 (study PRJEB41166, sample SAMN08046056) | hot springs metagenome | biome: hot spring; feature: acid hot spring; material: thermophilic sediment; isolation source: thermophilic sediment from acid hot...
ACGCTGTTATACCACCGCTTGTTATGTACTCTGATATTCCATCACCGAGTAGTGCAAGTCCTATTACTACTATTGTTATTACTACTCCGGGTATTATTGCGTACCACCATGCTGGTGCTGGGAAGTATTGAAATCCCTCTGACACTAATCTACCCCATTCTGGGTATGGTGGTGGTACGCCAAAACCGAGGAAGCTTATTATTGAGTATGACAGTATTACGTTTCCCAAGTCTATTGTTGCGTAGGAAATGACTGGTGTTAGTACATTTGGGAATATGTGTTTAAATACTATACTTATTGTGCTTGAGCCTGAAAGCCTTGCAGCATCGATGAAGTGCTGTGTCTTCACTCTAAGAGTCTCAGCTCTGAAGAGCCTTGCATAGGTTGGCCACCAGACAACCATTAGGGCTATTGCTGCATTTATGGCGCCTCTGCCTATGGCTGCCTCTACAGCAAGTGCAAGGATTATTGCTGGAAATGCCAAAAACATGTCAGTAACTCTCATGCCAGCTTCTTCAACATACTTACCGAAATATCCAGAGATCATACCTATTAGACCTCCTATGAGAACTGCCGAACCCACAACTAGAATTGATATTAATGCTTCGGTTGGTGTACCATAGAGTATTTCGCTAAATAAGTCCCTACCTAGATTGTCAGTACCGAATAAATGAGTAATAGATGGCGGTTTAAAGGCAGCAATGTATTTAACCGCAAAGGGATTATAGGGTAGTAGTGCCCATCCAAGTGCAGGATTATGGAGGACCATACCTAGTAATTGCAGAATACCCTCTATTATTGCCCAGCCGTAGAATACTACCGTTATTATAAAGCCAATAAGTGTTGGTGGATTATGGATCATGTAAGTCATAAATAATCTCAGTGCTGAAGGTTTACGTTCTTTGACAATAGTAACTTGGATTGCCATGTTGGGTCACTACTCAAGTTTTATTCTAGGGTCTACAATGGCGTATAGTATATCGGCTATTAAATTTAGTATGACTACACCAATGGCTACTATAAACGTTCCAGCCATTACTAAGGGGTAATCCTGCTGGTAAAGGGCTTGTGTTAGTAGCCATCCCATTCCTGTCCATGAGAATACATCCTCAATAACAACAGCTCCTGCAAGTAACGAAGCAAATGTTAATGCTAGAATTGTTATTGCCGGTATAAGTGCATTCCTTAGCATGTGTCTAAAAACAATGTCTCTTTCCCTAAGTCCCTTCATTATTGCTGTTCTTATGAAAGGTTTTGAAGCAATGTCGATCATACCATTCCTAATGAGTCTTGATATTATACCAAATGCCACAAGAGCCAGCGCAGTAGCCGGTAAAATTAGATGCCTAAGGCTTGACCAGAAGTATATCCAATCGCCCTCAATTAATGCGTCAATTGTGGGCATACCGGTTATTGGTTTTGGTGGAGATAATAATGGATTTGCTAACCCAGTGGCTGGCAAGAGTTTCAATCCATATGCTATTGCTAATTGGAGAAGCATTGCAACAAGGAATGGTGGCATTGACCAAGTTACTAGATAGAATGCCCTAATTGTATAATCCGTTGGTGTATTCCTATGTACAGCAGCTATAGCGCCCGTTAAAATACCTATTATTACTATTACGATCATGGCAAATATCGTAAGTTCAAGAGTCCTTGGGAAGTAAACGTCTATTAACTGTATTATTGGTTGATGGTACATGGGATCCTCACCCCAATTCCCTTGAAGTACAGTTACTAGAAAGTAGTAGAATTGAACATAAACAGGGTCATTCAAGTGATACTCCCTAGTTATTGCCTCAACTATTGAGGGTACAGGATGTGGACCTGCCCACGCAACTGCCGGATTTGGAGTTATTACATGAGTTATTATAAACATTATGAAAATCACACCAAGCACAGTAATGACCATATTTATACTTCTCCTAATTAGAAAAGATGCAAGGCCCATTATTACAAAAAATAATAATTAATTTTTAAGTTTAACTCACTTATATATAAATTGACTATGAACTGCCTGTTATTGTATATATTGGTGTGTAGTTTATACAAGTACCTGTTCCATTATAGAAGTACATTGTTGGGTAGTAGAATCCAGTTATCAATGGATTAACCAGTATGCCACATACATATTTATACGTAAAACCATAGAATGCCGGCTCATATAACCATATATATGGCACATCCTTATATACCTGAGCGTAGATTTGTTCCATAAGCCCGACTCTCTGTGTTATATTTGTCGTAAATACTGCCTCTGTGGTTAAAGTATTGACTAGTGAATTATTGTACCAAGCCTCATTGCCTGTAATACCTCCAAAATCAACATTGAGTATGAACCAAGCCTCCTGAGCTACTGGATCCCACCAATCTGGGTACCAATCAAGCAGGAAGAAACCTGGATATTGCGGAGATGTTGGCGGATTCTCCATGGCAGAAACCAAGTAACTCACTGGTACGCCCTCAAGTATTACATTGACACCAATGTTACTGAGCATTTGCTGTATCATTTGAACCTCTTGTGTGAATGTTAAGTCAGTGCTTATGTACCATAAATGCACAGTTAATGGCTTACCGTTTGGATTTATCACAGTCCCATTTGGTAATGTAAGCTGGAATCCGGCACTTGCCAATAATTCAATTGCCTTATTTGGATCATAAGGATATGGCGGTAAATTACCTGGGTTGTAGTATGGATTAGGTGGATATGGCGGTATTGGACCTAGGTATGGCGCGCCAAATCCCTTTAATACTGTGTCTATTATTTCTGTGGTATTAATTGCATATGCAAAGGCTTCCCTCACCACAGTTAAGTTGTATGGGTATCTCTGTGTGTCAAATACTAGGAATACATCACCCCCTGACCAAACAGGTCCATACATGACCACGTTTGGTATTGATAAAACCGTTGATAAATATATTGGTGGTGGTGCTTCATGTGGACTGGGATCTATCGCTTGTGCAGATCCTGTCTTAAATGCTAATATTTCTTCGTCAAAACTTGTGTAGTACTTAATGACTATATTCTGAATATGGGCTGGCGTAAGCATGAAGTTTGGTGGGTTCTTTGCAGCCCAGTAATTTGGATTAGCCGTTAGTACTATTTCCTCACCAGGTATGTACTGCTTAAGTGTATATGGCCCACTGCAAAGCATGTTTGTGCTTAGATAGGATGTTGTTGAGTCTGGCTGTACGCCACCATTTTGATCAACGAATGTTGGATCAACGATCATCGCCCAGGAACCAGACATTACGCCTAGGTAGTCATAATATGGCGCTAGCAGGTTGAATTGTATTTCATATGGTCCCTTAACCACTGCTGCCTGGTCTGGGTATTCCATTAGTTCCACTATTGATTGATTATGCACATTAAAGTTGCTTAGTACATTGGCTAGGGCGTAGGCACACTCCTCCTCATAACCAGTTAGGTTGGTCTGTGGGTTCGGGAACTGAAGACCAAAGATCTGCTCCATAGCACGACAAACACCCCAGGGAGTAGCATATCCAGTCACACTGGCCGTTGTCCCGTTGTATAGCAAGTCGAGGAAATTGAATGCGCCAAATTGGTTCATGACTATTGACCTATAGATGCTGAACCAAACCGTTGTTGCATTTATTTGATCGCCATTCTGGAAATAAGCTCCCTGCCTTATGTAGAAGGTCCAGTTAAGGTAATTACTGGATATTGTCCAGTTGTAGGCTAAAGATGGTAGGAATGTCGATGGGTCCGTGCCATTAAATATCACTAGTGTTTGATAGCATGAATATAATACCTCCATGTCCTGAGTGTATGCAGCTATTGCTGGGTCTAGGCTATCTGGTGGTGTCGTCTCTGCAACAATCAGTGTATTATTCGATGGCGGCGTTATTGTGGTAGTCGTCGTTGGAGTAACCGTTGTAACATTCGAAGGCGTGACGGGTTTTGAGACCTTGGTGGGTGGTTTATATAACATATAGGCCGCCACACCAATCACTATTATCACTATAATTACTGCAATTGCTACTGTCGCGCTTTTTGATAGACCCTTTCTCATCATATTACTAACTATAATTATTAATTAGTTTTTAAGTTTTCCATGTTCAATTCAATTATAAAATGGTTATTACACTATTATCTATTTCCGTGTGAAAAAATACAATTTATCATATGAACATTATATGGAATTATTTCTTTACATATAACCAACACGAAACCCTAATGCCCTTCTCTGTTTTTATCATGGGTGGTTCCTTTTCTTTGCAAATATCCATTCTGAATGGGCATCTTGGGTAAAATCTGCATCCCTTTGGTGGATTAACGAGGCTACCAACCTCCCCTGTTGGCGGCTTTAAATCTGGCTTGGCTATATCGGGTACTGACTCTATAAGTGCCTGCGTATACGGATGTAGTGGCTCCTTAAGGATTATTCCAGTTTCTCCTATTTCCATGATCTTACCCATATACATAATCATCGAGATATCACTCATATATCTGGCCACAGCTATATTATGAGTTATTAGTAGGTATGTTAGGTTATGGCGCTGTTGCAAATCGAGTAATAGATTGAGTACTTGAGCTTGCGTAGAGGCATCTAGTGCTGAGGTTGGTTCATCAAGGACCACGAATTCTGGATTGGTAATTAAAGCCCTTGCAATGGCAACCCTCTGTCTTTGTCCACCTGATAGTTCGCTTGGCCTTCTTGTAGCTAATGATGAGTAATCCAACCCAACTTCATGCATTATTTTAGCCACTGTCTCGTCAAGCTCCTTACCCTTAACGCCCCTATTTCTTAGTGGTTCTCCTACTATGTCCTTAATTCTCATTACTGGGTTAAGGCTTGAATATGGATCTTGAAACACCATTTGCAACCTTGCCCTTACATTTTGCAAATTCCTACCTCTTACGTTTGTGATATCAATATCATGAAAGTATATCTTACCTGATGTGGGATATTCAAGTGTGACTAATAACCTACCTAGTGTTGTTTTTCCACTTCCAGATTCACCCACAAGTGCCGTTGTTTTCCCCTTCATGATTTCAATATTCACGTCATCCACGGCCCTAACAAAGAGGGGCTTTTCCATTAAGATCTTGTTTATTATACCGTAATTCTTAGCCAAAAACACCTTGGTTAAGTGTTCAGTCCTTATGATCACATCATTGACCATACAAATGACACCTCACGTATACATTACCTACTCTAACAAGGTTTGGAATTACCTTACTACATACATCCTTAGCATTTGGGCATCTTGGGTGAAATCTACATCCTGTTGGTGGATTCATTAGGTTGGGTACGGAACCGCCTATCATTGGTAATTTACCCTCAGCCTTACTTACCCTAGGTATGCTGTTCAGCAATGCCTGTGTATATGGATGCCTTGGTTCATAGATAATATCTTTCATGGTTCCTAGCTCCATTAATTGTCCGGCATATAATACCATGATTGAATCACCTATTATTGATGCAACCGCTATATCATGGGTTATAAACAGGATTGAAATACCATAATCTCTCTTCAAATCCTTAAGTAACTTAAGTATTTGTGCTTGTACAGTAACGTCTAGTGCCGATGTAGGTTCATCAGCAATATACAACTTGGGCCTCATGAGTAATCCCATGGCTATCATAATCCTCTGTATTTGCCCACCGGATAATTGATGAGGATATCTATCAATTATTAACTCAGGATCAGTCATCCTAACATCTCTCAGTACTTTCATTATTTCATCAATGGCCCTATTTTCATCAAAACTATTACCCTCTCTTTCATATCTTACCTTTAATGCTTCTAGTAATTGATCCTTGATCTTAAATACAGGATTTAGGCTAGTTGCTGGTTCCTGAAATACCATAAATATGCCTGTGCCTCTTATTTTTCTAACTGAGTCATTACTCATATTCAATAGATCCAAACCATCAAATATTATGGATCCATTAGCATATGCTGCATTTGGCGGTAATAACCTAGCTATAGCCAATGCCAGTGTTGACTTACCGCTTCCAGATTCACCAACAACTGCCAATGATTCACCCCTATCAATACTAAAGGTCACGTCCTCAAGCGCATGAACAATACCAAGCGGTGTCTTATAGGCCACACTTAGATTCCTAACTTCAAGAAGTGCCATATTTAATGATTTAATATATGATTTCAATATTTTTAAAGTCTTACTTCATTAACTATGTCTAAATGCCAAATTATGATAATTGTATTAAACCTGAGGTAATGAAGACACTTATTAAAGGCACAATAATTTTAGTAATATTCTCATTATTTCTCGATATAGTACCATCAAAGTTTATAAATTACATAATCTTTGTGATTCTATGGTACATATTACTTAGCACGTATATGCTATGGAAAAGAATGCACAAGTATTGTATAAATGAGGGCCATATAATCATAAGAGGATTAATAGGAGTTAGGTCCGTAAATGCTTCAGAAATAATTGATTGTTTCATATCCCAGGGCATACTCGCCAAACATTTTAACTGCGGTTCAATATACCTGGTTCTGCAAGATAACAAGGTAATAATCATAAGAGACATTCCACAACCAAATACTTACTATAGCATATTGTGTAAGAATCTGAGTAATAGAAACAGTACGTAATATCTATAAATCCAGCTAAAAGTCTTATACTAATGAGCCTATCTGAGGATACCATTACTAAGGTCCTTGATTTAGCCCTGAGCAGCGGTTCTTCGTATGCCGAGGTTAGGTATCAGGTTGATACCGTTAGATTTGCCAATGTTAGGAATGGAGCGCTTCAATCATTAAGCAGCTACTCCTATGGTGGTATTTCGATTAGGGTCTTGGTTAATGGCATGTGGGGTTTCGCTGCTACGAGTAGTACTGATTGGGATTCTGTCAGAGATGCCGTGGGTAGGGCTGTGTCATTGGCTAGGTCTGTGGCTAGGCTTAGGAGGAGGAAGGCGACGATTAGTAGGGAGAGGCTTGCCAGGGTTTCGTATGATATTAGTCAGAGGGTTAAGGTTGAGGATTTATCGAATGAGTATCTGATTAAGTATTTGAGCGAGCTTGATACTCACACTAATGTTGAGTCCAGGATTAGGGTTAGGAACCTATTCCTTAGCGCTACAGTTACCGAGAAGCTAATTGTAACTAGCGATGGAGCCTATGTTAGGAGTAAGATACCTAGAGTCTACCTATTCGGCTCATTAATAGCCTATGACCCACAGAGCGGCAGTTTCCAGAGAAATATTGAGTTTGGTGGTTCAGGTGGCTTTGAGGTGTTGAGTGATATTGAGGATGAGATTGACAGGGAAGTCAATGTTATTAAGGACGTGCTTGACAAGGCTAAGCCACTTCCTCATGACGAGGCCATGGACGTAGTACTAAGCTCTGAGTTGGCGGGTATAATGGTTCACGAGAGCATAGGCCACCCGCTGGAGTTAGATAGGATCATGGGTAGGGAGGGCGCTGAGGCCGGCGAATCGTATGCCAGACCAGACTACCTAGGCAGTTATAAAATTGGTAGTGACCTGGTCACAATAATCGACGATCCAACAATACCCAATAGCTACGGCTTCTACATAGTCGATGAGGAGGGGGTCACTGCCAGGCCAAGGTTCCTAGTTAGGAATGGCATGATTAATGAATTCCTAATGAATAGGGAGTACGCATCATATATCGGGTTAACAAGCAATGCCGCCGCTAGAGCTAGCGAGTTCGATAAGGAGCCAATACCGAGGATGGCAAACACGTACCTAGCGCCAGGTAATTGGAAGCCTGAGGAAGTAATCAGGGAGACTAGGAGGGGACTGTACATTGCTTCATACACTGAGTGGAACATTGATGATAAACGCTGGTTTGGGCGTTATGGAGGTTTTGAGGCATATTACATAGAGAATGGAGACTTGAAGTTCATGGTTAGGGAACCATTCATCGAAGTCGACACAAAGACATTATGGAGTAACGTGGATGCGGTGGCCAATGATCTCAGGTTCTACCCAGGAACCTGCGGCAAAGGTAACCCAGAGCAGGGGGTACCAGTCTATTTAGGCGGACCCACATTCAGGGTAACTAATGTTAGGGTTTTTAAGGCTCCGCGCTAGTGCCCTTCGATATGTTTAAATCCCTGATTAATACGTACGGTGCCGTGCCGGGTAGTGGTGAATCCCACCAATAAACCTGCCTAGCCTCCTTACTTGAGTCAATGAAGTTCCTAAGTAATGACCTGAAGGAATCCGCAATCCTTAATCCACGTACCCTAGCACTTAACTTACTATTCCTAACAAGGAAGGCTGCGTCCCTGACGACAGTCGAGAATACGCCCTCCTTAACGTTTTGGAACCTCGTGTACCAATTATTAGTAACTACAATGCCATTACCAAGCTCTACCGCTATAGCCTCAACATCATTGGACAATCGTCCTGTGCTTATCGCAACATGCCTTGGCCTAGGCCTTAACCAATTACCAACTGCGTGGCCTGTGCTGATTGTGCCGAACTTAACAGCTGTCCTATTATTATGCAATAACCCAGTGAGCACACCCTTCCTTATAACCTCCACATTCATCGCCTTATTACCCTCGTAATCAAAGGACTCAGACCCAAATGCATTTGGGTCATTCGATAGGTCAGTTATTGATAGTCCCTCACTAGCTATTGAATTGCCAATATCACTCTTAGATATACCTGTCATCTCAGTTATTACGGAATATGCATTAAACCACATAGCCATCATTACACCGTATAAATGACCCGATACCAACGGACCAAGAACCACATTATACTTACCACTACTTACTCTCTCCTCGGGTAAATCCTTGGCCAGCCTTACTAAGTGACCTGCTTCGACACCCGCAATTCTTGGTTTAAACCCATCCAGAGTATTGGATATAGACACTGACGTGGCAGTTAAATCATCAATAAAGGCCCTAATTGTGAGTGTCACGAAGGATGCACTATCCTCAAGCTCAAGCCCAGCACTATCAACGTAGTAACGCTCCTCAACACCAAATGTCATTGCACCGGCATTCCTCTGTGAACCTTCACCGAGTGATGCTTGAATTGCATCATTTAATCCATCAATTAACTTGTCGGTTTCTCTCTCAATCCTATTATCATACTTACCAATTAGTTGACTTGGCTTTTCGCCGTGGGTTAATGGTACATAGAACTCATCCTCAGGTATGTTACTTAACTCCTTAATTAACTCATAGACCTTATTCTTAATAATATTTATGTCGGCAATTGAGAGTGACGCCGTTAAATACCTCTTTGACTTGGCAATGTATATCGCTGTCTCGTGAGTTACCCAGTTATTTGCTATCGTAGGTTCATTATTAGCAAACCTAATCATTGACCAGCGAATCCTTCTATATATTATTATGGCATCATCAATTAAACTCCTAACATCCCTAATGATGCTGCTTAAATCGTCTAATGAAACCACATGCTATATTAATGAGAGGGTATTTAACGTATTCCTCAACGAGTTGCAACACTTAAATATTGCCATACTAAACTGAATCTTGAGGCAGACCTATGGAGGCTACAACACAATTAAGGAAGAGCATAGGGTGTAAAGCCACAAATAAGGGATTACTTAAGGTCCTTGCAGCGGCCCAATTGGGTCTTGCGTTATTACTTTCCTTATTTACAACGGTTATTGATCCTCCATCATTAATAAATATCGCAATCGCATCCTTCACATAGAGTTAAGCATACTCAGCGCTCTTTTCTTTAATTTACTAACGTATACACCGCTCATTCATTATTAAATTCTCACCTAATTAATTACTTTAACCTCCTGCCGATTGCAATTATTAATAGGAACGACCTAGTGAACTTAATGTCAAAGTAAGGAGTTAATACACTGGTTAGGCATTTTTCATTGCATGAATGATCCCCTAATGCCCTGACTCTATCGGCATCGGCCTCAACAACTATGAATACTGAGCCGGGTTTCAACGAATCACGTATATTCCTAATGGATGATGTGTGGTCGCCCCAGTGATGTAATGTGAACATAGCTACAGCTGCATCGAACCTCTCCGGTATGGTTGGTAATGCCCAACTACCTGCGTTAACAAAGTCAGGTCTCCAAAACCTCCTGGCCTGCCTAAGCATTGGTAGGCTTACGTCAACACCAACTACGTAATAACCATTATTACTTAATATGCTGGCTAACCTACCCGTGCCAGGTCCTACTTCGAGCACTTTTGCAGGTGGTTTCACGTACTTCCTAAGTGTATTTGCCGTTATTCTATAGCCCCATAATAATAACGTATCTAGAAGCCTATATATCCTGGCCATTTTTTCATTAAATTGCTCAAAATACCCATAATTACTTGTCATTACTGCTGTGTATTGTTTAAGGCTAAATTACTAACTCGTGAGTATAATAATTATGAACAGGACCCTTAACTGTGCGTAATTATGAAGTATATAGTTATTGTGGCATTATCGCCATAATTAACCACAGGACTTGGTTGTATGAGAATGGATATGTAGTAGTTACCTGGCGACAGCAGAATTTCCTTTGAATCCGTGTATGATTTCCCATTATTTATTACATGTAGTATTCCCACATATTGACCATCGGGTCTTTGGATATACAGCCAGACATTATTAATGCCATTGCCAAGGTAGTAAACATTCACGAGCCTGATTACCTCAGTCTGTGGGATGTTTATCTCTTCGGCGTCATTATAATAAATATATGAGGCGTTGGTTAATTGAATGTGAATATTAAATAAATGGTAATAGTGCTGTTGCTGTGCTGAGGCCATTACGTTAGCTATGGCGAGTATTATTAATGCCAGTATCAATGCCATGAATATTGTTTTCACAATTATTTTACTTTCTATTTTTAGTATTTAAATATTTCTATTACTATTGAAATAATATTTTATAAAATAATAATATAGTCGGAATATTTCCAATAATAATTAGTATTTATAAATCTAATTTTTAAATTAAAAAGTATAAAATGCGCAAAAGTGATTATGATACGTTAATTGGTAATATTGATATCCTCGTTGAGGTTGTATACAAATTCAACTCCTTTAATCATAACAATGTATGTTCCACTTACTGTTGTCATTCCCGTGAAGTTCATTGGTAATTGTATCTCCTCAATAATGATGTAATTACCGGGATTTAGGTTAAAGATCGTATCATTAGGGTACATCGCTACCAAAGCATTACTTGCATTAAGTATCATTAATGTTAATTGCACTGGTTCCTGCGCATTTATGTTAAGTTCTACTGTTATTGGGCGTGTAATGATTACCCTTGCCAGGGTTATGTTTATGGTTCCCGTATTATTAACGTAAATAATTACTGATTTACTAATTGAAGCACTTATGTAAAGACCTGTTGGTCTATTTATGAAATTACTTATGTACTGAGATTGAGCTTGTTCTATACTAATTGGTGGGTTTGTTACATTGATTGATGTCGTTACGTATTTATAATATACAGCGCTTGCTAGGGCTATTAACGCCATAACCAGTATCATGATTATTAAAAATAGCTTACGCATATTCACCCGCCAATGGTTTGCCTGGTTTACCTTTAATAAGCGCTTTGGAGATGGCCAGTATTATTCCCTGTTCAGTACTTAATTCCGTGATCGATGATCCATCAAAGTAAATGAAACCTTTATCTGTAAATGATAAGTATTCCTTAACACCTTCAGGTCTTCCCGTATTACTTGCCGTAATTGCCATATCCCCAATAATCAATGCATTATTAATTATTGAATACTGAATACCAATCCTATCCAGAGCTTTCCTAATTGCGTTGATGGGGCCTTCAGACCTCACCATTAGCAATGTCTCCTCAATGATTGTCATCCTCCTCACAGTAATCCACCTAGCCCTAGTTACTGCATTTACTGAAGTTACTATGATTAAGAATACCAATATGTATAATGGTATTCCAAAGTACGTGGTATATGGTATTCTAATGTACATGTAACCGGTCTCCGTACTAAGCACCGAATAACCACCGTAGAATAAGTACCTACTCTGGAAGATGAATACTGTGATTATTAACATAATGGCTAATGATAACGTGAATAGAGATAGGTAGAGGGAATACCTGCTATTTCTCCAGGCAATTGGTATTAATGCTGAAGTAATCACATAGATAAGTGCTGCAATTGAATTTGGTAGGATTAGGAAGTACTTATGGCCTAGGAAGGTTATGGAGAAGCCGAGTGGTGTTAATTCCTGGGTATATATATTGGACCTTAAGCACCAAAGCGGTGCTAAGAACCAAGAGATTACGAATATCAATGCAATAATCAATTGAATGATAACTTCTAGCCTCACACTAACCACCAGTTATGAATACCCTATATAACGTTAACTGCGACGTCATATTAATGGTTGGGTAAACATAGGTAACACTAACCGGTAAGTACAGGGTATAGGTATGACCGTTCACTAATGAGCAGGAGAAAACCCTGGCATTCGGAATAGTGCCTAGGTTAATCGTAATGACTGTATTGTTAATGCCAGGGGTTATGTATGTTGATAATGGAATGTTACCAATTACATAAAATACATATGATGATTGAGTATCATCTACTAGGGTAATGTTTGATATTTCATTTATCATAATTGGTACTGGTGTTGAGTATGAAATCAATATATTAAGTATGCAATCACTATACTCCACATTACTTATCCAGGTATTGATCCTCACGCTTATTGGTGCAACCAGGAAGAAGCCTATGTACATTGGGTCGCCATAAAACGTTCCACTAACCAAGCCCTTAATTCCTATGGTACTTAGGTTAACATATTGAGGTAATAACGGGTACTTTGCTTCAAGAGTTAGAGGCCCAATGGTACTTAATTGTGCTGATTGTCCTGTTTCAAGGATACTTGCGTATCCTCCCGTGATTGTTATATTACCTGTTGCATTAATTATAACTAGCTTAACGATTAGACCTTCACCCGATACTGTTGTATTCTCAACATCTACATACGGTGTGATCATGGTTGCCGGGTGTATACTTGATGTGAATTTAACCGCGCCATAGGTTATTATGAGAGCTATTAATGTTAGGATTATGGATAATAAAATAAAGGTTTTGAAGGGGGTCATTTTAATCAACCAAATTACTAACCGCTAATTGGTGGTAATGGCACTGTCGCATTACTCATAATATTGTAACCAAAGTATAGTGTCACTGTTTCAGATTCGCCAGTACTTAACGACGCTATTGGTTGAGCTATTACTGATATGAGATAAGGCCCTGTATTCAATGCGCAGGCATTAGTTGTTCCTTGTATTGGTTCTGCATTTGCTATTATCGTGAAACTACAGACGGACTGCCCAGTATATGCATTTTGAATAACTATTGTTAACTGCTCAATTATTGGTGTGCCACTAATTGTAACATTAGTTATGTATATCCAGCCTGGCGTATTAGCAAGTAATCCAAGTGCATGGTAGAAGTAGGTATATGATGCGTTAGTAAGTTGTATCTTGGCGGTGAATCCCTGGGATGTCGCTGTGAAATTCGCGTAATTGCCTGCATAGCTATTTAATGGTACGGTGCATGTGGTGCCCGTTGGCGTCGTATACGTGAAGTTCTTACCGCTATAGAAGGTTAGTGGTGCTTGAGATACTGAGGCCGTTATTACACCCTTATAGTAATAGATCACATCAGCTAGTGCAACAACACTGATTAACATTAGAGCTATCGCTGCTATTAGTAGGTATTTTCTTGTTTTTCCATTTATTTTAAATGTTCTCATACAATTAATATGTTAAGTTTTTCTTTTTAAACTTTTCTTATAAATTAGGTATTTATTTTTAGTAATATTTATTCTTCATTGTTTTAGAAAATGAACATAATCAAGAACTAACCTGCAACTGGAGGTAATGGTATTGATTCATTATTAACAACATTACATGCTAAATAAAAATCTATTGATTCACTTTGTCCAATATATAGCGGAATTATTGGTTGAACAAACACAGAGATATAGTACGTACCTGGTTGTAATGTGCATCCAGTTGTTGGTGGTATAATTACGTAATGAGATCCTGGTGAGCAGGCATACTCATACTCCTCATTTAGCTGATTAAAGTAGTTCTGTAAATTAGTAACTTCTGTTATGTTAGTACTTGATATGGCATTATTAGTCATTGTAATGACTTCATCTGACGTTAATGGGTAATTCATTGTGGCGGAATTCTCAAGTGCAGTAACCGCCTGAAATAGCAATAGCTCAACCTTACCACAATAACTACTTGGTTTATATGGACCTTCACTCGGGAAGTATAGCGCCTGGAGCAGTGTGTAGTTGCTTAGTTCAGTGCAGTATTGGTTTAATGCAGTGAATACTGAGCCAAGGGTTTCATTTGGTGGGTATTGTGAGGACCATGGTGGTATTGAGGCATGGTTTTTCCAATAGCCTGCTGTACATGATTGATAGGTTTGTAATGGTGTAGGCATTGCCTTGTAAATTACTGGCAGTATGCAGTATGTTTGGTTTTGTGGTGTTGTTATGTATAGCCACAGGTTATTTATTAATTCATTACTTACTGTTACGTTAGTTACGTAGAGCCAGCACCAGGAGTACACGTTCATCCCAAGCACTTGGTAGTAATAGGCATATGAGGCGTTGGTTAATTGTATTGTTAATGAGAACCCTGTTGGCGTTATACTTGTTGCTATGTAGGGTGGTACGTAACCATTGGGGCCTGGGAAAAAGGTTAGTGGTGCCTGGGATACCGTAGCAGTTATCACACCTTTATAATAATAAACTACGTCAGCTAGCACTAATACGCTTATGGCTAATGCCATGAACATTAGTATCAGCGCTATTCTACTGTATTTTGCGTTTCTGATTTTCTCTGTGAACATTATATATCAATTATTTGTTTTCTCTTTTTAATTTTTCTCTTCATTCTAGTCCTTAAAAATATGGGAATATCTTGGCAATAATATTTAAAGTGGCGCTTTAATGATTCATGGATTGTGAATATAAGGGAATTTATAAATACGATTAAAGGATATGGATTACTGAATGCATTAATAATGGAATTACTTAGAGATAATGATGCTTATAATGAGCTATCCAGGTATTTCGTAATAACTAATACCAATAATGACCTATTTCTAAGGCCGATTGGTATTGTTAAGCATGGGCTTAATGATGATGTGGTAAAGTCCTCACCTATGGGTGTTGATGGATTAATTGAGATCTTTGATGAGTTCATTGATGGGTTAAGGAATATTGATGGATTCTCACATCTAATAATAATTTCACTACTTAATAAAGTAACTAAGGAACAGCAGAAGGTACTTGTTGTTAGGCCTAGAAGACTTGTGAGGTTCGGTATTGCTGCTAATGAGTTGCCTGAGATCGGCGTATTCGCCACCGATTCACCACATAGACCCAATCCAATTGGACTTAGTATTGTTAAGCTCGTTAATAGGGATGGTAGATTCCTCAGGGTTTCTGGGCTTGATCTATTTGATGGAACACCGATACTTGATATTAAACCGTATACACCCGATAGGTCTGTTGGGATTAATGACTTAAGGACACCAAACTGGTATTCTGCGCTTTGGAAGAGGATTGGTGGTGGCGTTATTTAACTTCAAATAAAAGTTTATAATTCTAAGTTTGGACATTAATTGCTTGATAGCGATGGAGAGGATTGACCAAGTGATTAAGGAGACACTGAGGTATCACGTTATTAATGAGGTTAATAGTAGGATTAGGATACGCATTACTGATGACACAAGGGCTAAGTTGATAAAGGCAAGTTATGGAATTTACAACCACTCTACGGTGGAGCTATGTCACTGGACAAAGAGCGCTCTTGTAAAGGGACAGAGCTGTTATAAGTTTAAGTTCTACGGTGCGCCAGCCGGTGGCTCACATAGATGCGCTGAGTTTAGCCCGGTGGGTATGATATGCAGTAATAGGTGCGTCTACTGCTGGAGGCCGACCGAGTCCTTTGACTCCTTCATACCCAGTGAGGACTTGGTTGATGATCCCGAGGAGATTGTTCAAGGAATACTTAGGGAGAGGTATAGGCTATTGACTGGCTACTTCGGAAACCCAAAGTCCAAGGACAGGGCTAAGGAGGCCTTGGTGCCAACACACTGGTCAATATCGCTATCCGGAGAACCAACTCTGTACCCAAAGCTACCGCAGCTCGTTAGGTACCTCAAGGGTTTACCGAGTACCAAGTCCGTGTTCATAGTCACGAACGGGGAACACCCAGAAATGCTTGAGAGAATGCAACGTGAGGATGCATTGCCAACGCAGCTTTACCTGTCATGCAATGCGCCGAATAAGGAGTTGTTCTATAGGATTAATGTGCCGGTTATGTATAGGGAGGATGCATGGGAGAGGTGGTTGAGGAGCCTTGAGTTACTTAGTAGGTTGAATACGAGGACCGTTATTAGGATAACCCTGATAAGGAGCCTTAACTACGACTTCAAGTACATATCCGAATTCGCAAAGCTCATGCTAATCGGCAACCCACACTTCATTGAGGTTAAGTCCTACATGCACCTAGGGCACTCAACCTTCAGATTAAAGAGGAGTGACATGCTTAGGCATGAGGAGGTTAGGGAGTGGGCTATGAAGTTACTTGATGAGATTAACAGATTGGGTGGTAACTTCAGACACATGGATGAGGATGAAGCAAGTAGGATTGTTGTAATACAGAATATGAGTAGATACATTGATAGGTGGATTGTAAGACCCGAGGAGCAACGTAAATACAGCAATTACGTTTAATCATATTAAAAGTTTCCATGAATCAACCTGCTTAATCGTGCCATCACCATGAATGTAATATTTATGGTATTCGCCATTATCTAATACATAGCAATTACCAACGATGTTCGGTTTATAATAATCAATTACTGTTGATGATGCGTAAACAAAGCCTCCAGGTACCTCACATCGATAAAGCCTATAATACTCCTCTCTAAGGGTTTTCTTATAATCATCAACAACCCTATAATAACTACCAATAATAAGACTAATCAAGTCATCCCTAACTAATGCAATACCAAGATTAGCTCCAGACCTGGTGAACCTTAGTATCCAACTCAAGTCATCCCTAGTGATGTCGCCTTTAATCCTTCTCGCGAGAGCTAGGTTCGCTATATACGTATCATTAAACCTAACTGCATAATCTCTGCCAATACCGACCTCCTTGGCGATATCATCCCTGTAAAACGAGCCATTATGAATCATGTAAAGCTCAAAGCCATCAGCAGTCTCGGTCTTAACAGGATGAGTCGAGAACACATTAATTGGCGTACCAGTACTTGCTGCCCTGGCGTGCATCATCATTAAAACAGTACTATCATACGCACTACTTAGAAAACCACTTACAATATTAATTGCATCATCCATAAATATAGCCCTAACACTCCTGTGATGCAGAGTAGATGAATTATTAACCCTGATAAGAAGGGCTCCCCAACCATCGCTATGTTTTTCCTCATTAAGGAAGTCCTTACCATATGGGTCCATTGAAGCTGCCTGCACTAGGCTCCTACCTATACTGACTAGCGTTTCTTTAGCATTGCTGAACTTGCCAACAGCAACAACAAACCTACACATACCTGCCTGATCGAGATAATGAGAAATTAATAAATGTTTTGTGTTCTACAATTGAACATAAAACTTATTAGGAAGTATACCAAAATAAACAATTATTATGTTTACCATAGCATTTATATCAGCAAGCGGCGGTGCAGGAAAAACAACTCTAGCTATAAACACAGCCGCATCTTTAGCTATCGATGGTCGCAAGGTCCTATTCATAGATTTCGATCCATCAGCAATGGCAACCCGTGTATTACTGGGTAGGACATTCGACGAATGCAATTTAAAAACCCTAATGAAAAAGCTCGTTGATTACAGCAGGGGCTACTCAAGGAATATGCCCACAGTTAGCGAATGCCTGCATCAGCATAAAATACCAGGAAATAACGCAGCTTTCCACGTATTACCTGGAGGTAACTTAGACGAAATTAGTAACGATATCAAAAATGTACCAAATTGGGGATCATTACTTAAGGTACTCGTTGATAAAATAATGGAAGAGATGAGCTACGACTTCGATGTAATAATTCTAGACTCACCCAATTGGGTATATCAATTCTTTGAAATGACATTTTCATTAGCTCCACTCTATGTAGCTATCACGAGACCTGGCATTCAGGAGATTACTAAATTCATAGATTTCCTTAGGCAAATTATGGATATGCTATATAATCAGAAAATATTCGTACCAAGCAATAAGAGGTATGACAGCCTAGTATCATACATAGTTAACCAATATAGATCAAATATGAAGGCTCAAGACGTCATGAAAACTTGGCGTGAAGCAAAAGAAATAGTAAGTAAGGCATTCCCAAATATTCGACCATTAACTAATAATAAACCTGATAAGTATTACGGCAAGGAAAACACAGAATTTGTGGGATTTAAACATGTGGATGACATTTCCCTAGATTCATATGTGGAGGACGGCCCACTATACACCAGAAAGTATAAGGAAGAAGATAAAATAAAGCCTATAAAGCAGTTCAAGGCTTATTACGAATCATTAATGCAGTTCATTTCAGAAATGGCACCTGTCGAAGTAGCTCATTAAACTAGGGTGTTAAAATGGCGAAATTTTGTAGGGAAAAAGAGTACGTAGCAATAATAGCTCGTCGTCTGAATTGCGATGAATCGTACCCAATAAACCTTGGATTCATTAATGTTAAACCTGACCTGATGTGTAATGGTATTGCCTATGAAGTTGAATGTGAGGATAAGGTTCATTATGGTGTTGGCCAGGCCCTGGCTTATCAATATGGTGGTTTACGAGCAGGACTTATAGTGATAGTCATTGATGAGGATAGTAATAAGATGAAACAATTAATTAATTTCCTGAAGTGGATAAGTGATAAATTAAAAATTGATGCACATATACTTAAATGCATACGCTACGACTGTGAATTGTTAAAAATTGCGTGACTAGTTATTGATGGAGTATTTTCTCTATTCTTTCTTTGACGTAATCCAGACCCATGAGTATTAATCCAAGGTTTGAGTCTTCACGGGCAAGACTAACTAGGACTACTTCATTGTTTATTGGGTACATGGTAATAAGATACTTACTCGCCCTAAATAGGAGTAGGTTTGTATTGCCAATGCCTGACTTACTAAGCATCCTATCAACAGTTCCCTTAACGGCTGCGAAAACAGCACTCAATGACTTAGCATTGATACTATCCCTCATTACCGAGGAAATAATAAAGCCATTTCGATGAATAATCATAGCTCCTAAAACCTCATTGCCAGTATTATTTACAAAATCCCTCAATGCAAGGTTAACCTCAATACCTAACTTAGACATGCACTTTATATCAAAAAGAGACCAATATTTAAATTTTTACTTCCACGAAGATCACGGAAAATATTATAAATAATCAAAGACGAAACATAAAATACTTCCTACAAATCTGAAATAATGTTCAAAAAGCAATTGATCAAAAACGCAATACAAAGGCAATTTAAAATATAATATTGATAAAAAATAATGTAAATAAAAAACTAATAAAATCATAGAACCAAGTAATAATAAGGATCATTTATTAACTATGATTTCCATGTGTGAGTGGGGTCGGGCGCGCGCATAGTTATCGATTATATTCTATTGCTAATTAATGTTCAATTCTACAATAATTATAACCTATTTATTAACCGTTACAATCGTTCATAAACTATATACTAATAAATACAACACTATGATTTCTCATACTCCCTGCCAATAATTAAGTAGATCTCCTGCCCTTTAGCCTTACTTGTTAAGTATTGTGACACCTCACTTGGTGCATTTTCAACTGCAAGTAGCTTAAGGTATGTTTTCTTACCAGTGAATTTCTCAGCGGCTATGGCGGAGGTGTTGAGTTTCTCTAATTGACTATTGACTTCTTCAATACTCCTTAGTGTTACCGTAACCTCACCCTCCACAAGCCTCTGAACGGTCTTATTCAAGTCACTAACCGCATTAATTAATTGCTTAATTGAAGACTGAACATCAGAAATGCCGAGTAACTCCACCACAGCCAACCTAAACTACTCATCTTCCTCTAATGCCCTAAGAAGTCCTTCTTCTCATCAGGGCTTAAACTCATTAATTCTCTATAAATTCATGTGCGCTGAAAATAAAAACTATTCTTGGTTCATAAGAATTACACGGTATAACTGCTTAAATATACATTATATATTACAATCATCCTTATTAGGATAATTCTTTAATAATGATTAGTTATTGACGATGCATATGGCTAACAACGTGTCGGTCTTCAGGGCTATAGAGGACCTTAAATGGTCAAGCGCACATACCTGGTCATTCATAGCCTTCGCCCTTGGCCTCCTCTTTGAGGCATACCTAGTCGGTATTGCTCCAATCGCCACAGGCTGGTTCTCACTCCCGTCATACCTAACCGCACTGACTTTGATATGGCCATTCCTATGGCTAATAGTTGGTTTAATATTCGTTGGTCCTCTCTCCGATAGGTTTGGTAGGAAGAGACTCTTCATTTTGACCATGTCTATGTATGCGGTTGGTATTGCGTTGTTCATAGTGACAACACTGGTCATATCAAATTACATATCACTACTCATCACCCTAGCCATAATGCTTGCGGCGGCTGGTGGTGAGATGAATGTAATATTGACCGATATGCATGAGGTAATGCCGAGAAGACACAGGAGTAAGGCCGCCTTCTTTCTGATAAACTTCATAAATGTTGGGCTTATGCTCGTGTCCTTCATAAGCCTGAATACTCAGTTGATTGGGCCGTTTTATCAAAGGCTTGCCATTGGGATTATAGGCATTGTGATACTCATCGTGTTGGTGATTAGTAGGATGAAGATGCCGGAGTCCATAAGGTGGTTGGAGAGGAAGGGTAGGATTAATGATGCGATTAGAGAGGTTGAGAAGTACTATGGGGTTAAGCTCGATTCAGGTAACCTTCCTATTAATGAGATACAGGTGAGCAAGCCCATTATTCATCCACCACTTTGGTTTAGGTTCATTGTTGCAGTATTAATGATGACTGCTAATGACCTTGGCTTCGGCCTTCTCTCATACGAGGTTGGACCTATTTATTTTAGTAGTCAGACTGCTCTTATAATATTAATAACGGCATTAGCCGAGTTTATTGGTGGATTATTCATAGCGCCCTTTGCTGATAGAATTAGTAGAAAGGTTATTTTGCTGTTCTCTACAGGTGGAGCCGCTGTCACGACCTACGCAATTATTGCATTAATGAAACCCATAGTTAGTAATTTCACCTTTTTCCTGATCATGGACTTCATACTGAATATATTCATTGGTATTCAATACCTTGCAATGGATACGTTTAAGGGTGAGCTTTGGCCAACTGAGCGTAGAGGTACATTCGTTAGCCTCGTTAGGACAATATCGATTGGCTCCTTAATTCCTGAGACAATATGGGCCGTTTCTGCATCATTAAGTCAATTCCTAATACTTAATACTGGTGTTTGGACTATGGGTCTTGCGGCAGCTATTGCCTGGTTCATATGGGGCATTGAGACCAGTAAGGGTACGAGCATCGTAGTTACATCAGGCGAGACATAATTTTAATTGAAAACAAAAATCAAAAATTAAACTAATTTTGATTTACATTTACGTAAATATTACCATTATTCATTGTGCTGAATACTACCGTGAATTCATTATTTCCTGAGAGATCAGGGTGAGAGCCGTAACAGAATATTTGTGGCATTCCCGATGTGTATGCATTGCCACCTACATTCACGGTTATTGGGTCCATTGTTGTGCCATTCATCGTATAGATAGATAGCGTTATCTCACCGGTGCTCTTTGGCGGTATTATTATTGAGGGTTCCAGGTTACACTGTGCGGTTCCAATTATTGTTGTGCCACCCAATATTAATTGGTTATTGCCATTATTACTAATGCTTATTGTTATAACGACCATGTCATACGATTTACTCATTGTTGCGCTAGTCTCCACATAGCTTGGATTAACTCCTTCGTTAGTGCTCCACCCGCTCATTAGTGAGTATACCGTTTGCCCTAGACTATTGATATTAAAGCGAAATGGAGCGAGTATTGCGACTGCTAAAGCGACCAAAGTGATTACTATGAATATGTGTGAAAGGTCCATATTACCCCTATTTATTTTGTAATTCATTAAATGAAGAACAAACTTCTCCTATTTAAGTTTTTCTTCAATTTTCTAAGAAAAACAGGTTTCCTTCAATTATCTAATCTTGATATTCAATTTCTCATTTAAAGAAAATAAAAATAAATACGCCAAGTAATGATTAATCCATATGAACCCGAAGATAAGGATACCGGTGGTCTTTATAGACCCTGTAATTGGCGACTTGGGTGGTCCGTCAAGATCTACGAAAATTATTGAAGACGAAAAAGCCGTATTTCTCAATGCACTTAGGTTATCATACCCACATGTTGAGTTTTTGAGTTATGACATTAGGGAGCCGGTCGATGTTCAGGCATTTTTAAATGTTGAGGGGAATGCCGTAGGTTATGTTGTTGTTACCCTTAACTCATTAATGGGCTTTATAGACCCGATAATTAGGAGCGGTAAGCCAGTCGTAGTTATTTCCGAGGCCTATGCAGGTGCTGGCGAATATATGCTTGGAGTTAGTAAGGCGTTGAGTGAGGGTTACCCAGTCATCGGGGTTTCCACACGCAACCTGGCTAGTCAGGCTGCGATTAATAAGGTCAGGTATTTAGTGGCATTGGCTAGGCTGAGGATGAGTAAGGTATTATTTATTGTCTCGCCAAGCCTTAAATCACACCTATACTGGCAGTTTGGTCCTAATACTGACATGTATAGTGTGTTCAGGTTAATACAGTCAATAACTGGAGTCACGCCGGTGTTAATGGATGCAAATGAGTTCAGGACTAGGTTCTTCGATAGGGTCAGTGATGATGAAGCCGATGAGTGGACAAATAGGTGGGTTAAGTATGCCGAGGCTGTCTATGATGACACAATGGATGAGACTAGGAATTCGGCTAAGCTTTATGTAGCCATGAGGAATGCCGTGAGGGAGTTGGGTGTTAGTGCAGTTGCTGTTGACTGCATAGTACTTTATAACACAGGCCTTTTGAGGGCGTGGCCATGCCTCGGCTACATGCAGCTTTGGTATGATGGGATAATACCGATTTGCGAGGCTGATCCATACGCCGCAGTGCCTATACTAATTGCCAAGTACTTACTTAATAGGAATGGCTTTGTGGTGAATGTAGGTGTTGATGAGGAAAGAAGTGAATTCATATACCATCACTGTTACGCACCAACAAATCCGCATGGCAGTGATAGACCTGAGGTGCCTTATGTAATAACGAAGGCACACCTAGGGACTAAGCACGCGTCAGTACATGTTAAATTACCCACGAATGAACCAGTAACGGTTGTTGGCTTTAACCCTGAGGAACGATTATTAACAATTCACGTGTCCAAGTCAATAGGTAATGAGTATTCACCACAGGCCTGCGCAACGAAGCTAATAGGCAGTGGCAATGTTACCAATGTTGTTCGTAATTGGCGTTGGCGTGGTGGATGGCATAGGGTGGTGATTTACGGTGACTTTAGGAGGGAGCTTGAGGAGTTTGCCAGGTTACTTGAGCTTAGGGTTTTACATGAGGATTTATAGTCGTAAAACCCTCTTAACCCACTCGCTGGTTTCATGAATAATTGGCGGTCTCCAGTAATCACCTGTCAATGACTTAAACACGCCAATTATCCATGCCAAGAATATGCCAAGTACGTAGAGCACCTTTAGTATTAAGGGTATCACTATCGTGAATGCGAATACTATTGATACAATCTCCACGAGTATCCAGGCAATAATAATGACTATTGTAAATCCAATGGATTCCACGGCCCAGTACCTAACATAATCATCCCTAGGCCTAATGATTAAGGCCACTATAGCCCCAATTATCAGGAGAGCCCATGCAATCGCAGCCCAAACCCTACTCTCTGAACTACTCATCGTGAGCATTGACATGCAACCCACTTATAAGTAATTGCTTCGTAATACCTCCATGGATGGTAATAGTAAGTATTATTAAATTAAATTCATGGAAAATAAGTTGTGTCCAGAAGAGCTAGGAAGAAGGAGGAAGGTAAGGAGCAGAGTACGGCATCAATAACCTCATTCCTCTATGGCGCGGAGGAGAAGCCAAAGGCCGAGACGAAGCCCATAACCAAGCCAGCTGAGGTAAATGTAGCAGAGGCTAAGGTTACCGAAAAGGCTTCTCCTCAACAACCACCTGGTGTTGAGGATATGGTGTTAAGCCACATAATTAGTAGGGGTGTTATTACTAAGGATGAGTTAATGGCCTGGGGCAAGTCCAGGGGTCTCAGGGTTGCCGATATACTCAGGGCTATAGAGAGCCTAAGTAGTAAGGGTAAGATTAGAAAGAGACTTAACGATAAGGGTAACCTAGTCTATGAGTATGTTAAGTAATACCTAGGTAAGACACAAGTATTGATAGCCCATTAATAATGGGCTCCCTTATTAAGTTAGTCATTATACACGTACTAAGCCTAGAGAGGATTAACAATGAAGTAGTAATGAGTCCCCAAGGTAGATCACCCTGGTTAAGCCTGGGTGAAGCCTTGGGGATGATCCAAGGAAAAGACCTAGCATTGACTATACAAACCTCCTGTATAGATTACCATACCCACCAATGAAGCCCCCTAATCCTTATCTCATAACCGCATCTAGGGCACTTATAATTAGCTAACTTAACATCAACGACCCTATCCTCAATCCTCTTAATCAACACTGCACCGCACCTTGGGCAATACGTGTGCTGACCTGGGTGACCAGGTATATTACCAACATAGAGAATGCATGAACATCAATATGGATAATGAAGAGCTTAATAGGTGGATATTAATGACAAGAAGGACGCTGGAGCCAGCGAAGGGTGATGAGGAGTGAAGAGACTATAATTGGGCATGCTTTAAGGCGCACCAAGCATCGGAATTAGCCGTAAATGCCATTCTTTATGGGATTGATAAGCCCACTAGGAGCCACTCTATTACACACCTACTTAATGAACTAAAGTTCAAGTTTCTAATGATATAATGGATTTGGGCAAGTTGTTCAATAAGTTCTATGTACCGACTAGGTACGTTGATGCTTGGAGCGAGGGTGTACGCGTAGTGATGCGGAAATGGCTATTAAGGCTGCTGAGGGAATTATAATGTTTGTTGAGGATTTATGGAGGGGATTATTAGATAGCGTGAGGAGTTGAGGAATAGAGCGTTGGAGTTGACTAGGCAGGTTGCCGATAAGGTTCGTGGTACGGTATCCTTAGTCGGTTCCTACGCTGGGGTGACTTTGCTGAGGATAGTGATGTGGATGTCGTTGTCGTAGGTAACTTTAATGAATCACCGCACAGGAGACTCCTTGCTGGATACTCCACCCAATGTCGAGGTCTTCGCATTTGATGTCGATGAGGTATTTAAGATCGTTGACCAGTACTACCCGCTTGCACTTGATATTGCCCTGGGTATCGTACTTAAGAATGACGGGCATTTCAGGTGAGTTAGTAATTAGGGCGAGGAGGCGCGTGAGGTAGTGTATTATCTTTGATTTATTGAGTGATTTCTGAGGCAAAACTCTTTAGTTTTGTTCGCAATGCCTACTTCAATGGCTAGGGTATATCTTGGACCTGCCGGGATTCCAATAGGTGCTAAGGAGAAAAAGAGGAGTGCGGGTACAATAGACGGTATTAGGTATGTGAGAGAGGTCGGCTTAAACGCCATGGAAGTTGAATTTGTGCAAGGCGTTAGGATGACCAGGGAGGCCGCGCAGGAGGCTGGTGAGGTTGCTAGAGAACTTGGTGTTAGGCTGTCCGTGCATGCGCCATACTTCATAAACCTGTGTAGTGAGGAGAAGGATAAGGTTGAGACCAGCTTAACAAGGCTTCAGGAATCCCTTGATAGGGGTGAGACGATGGGCGCGACCGTGGTTGTTTTCCATCCAGCGTACTACGGCAAACTCGGTCCGGAGGGATGCTATAATGCCGTTAGGGATGGTGTTCTTAGGATCATTGATTGGATGAAGGAGAACGGTATTAAGAATGTTAAGCTTGGTCTCGAGGTGATGGCGAGAAAAAGCCAATTCGGCAGTTTGGAGGAGACCTTTAGGCTTGTTAAGGAGATTAACCACTCACAGGTCGTTGCCGTCATTGATTGGGGGCATGTGTTCGCCAGGAATGGCGGTTCCATTGATTATAGGGCTGTGCTTAACATGTGGCATGAGTATTTCGGCAACCAGCCAATGCACACCCACTTCACATGCGTTAAGTACAGGAAGGGTGAGTGGGTTGATGAGCATGAACCCATAGACACGAATAATCCACCATTCGAGCCTCTGGCGAAGGAGTTGGCTAGTGAGGATATCGAGATAACGATAATAAACGAGTCCCCACTCCTGGAGAAGGACGCTCTTAAGATGAAGGAAATGTTACTTAAGTATAACAACACTCTTATGGGCCTTTAGTAGGGTTTTTCATTAAAACGGCATAACTTAAGATAAATGGAGGTAGATTGGCAGAAGTACTTAATGAATGCCTTAAATCATTAGGTTAAACCTGATTACGTTAAGTCTTTCTACATCATTGAAGATAATTAATGCCCCACAATCCACCTAAACCCGTACTTCTCATACATACGCCTAACATTGTCACTACGTAAAAGTTCGAAGACCTTAACGGCATCATTGCTTGCCCATGGCATTAATGCGAAGGATAATCTACTAACCCTATTCCTACTGGGCACTGTGTACTTAAAGCCCCAGTAAATTGCCTCTGTCCTCCAAACTACCCCTGCATCAACTAATCCATTACGGAGTAATTCAGGTATTTCCCTATGGTGTATCCTCGTTAAGTACACCGAGCCCCTGCCAACAAACTCTGAGTAATCACCACAGTACTCAGTGTATATCTCCCTAAATAATGCACCAATACCCTCCGTGACAGGGTTCGGAACTGCAACCCTCCTATCCCTTAACTCACACCAATCATTCACGGGCTCGCCGACGTACGCTATCGCTAAGTCATTCTCAACATACTCAAACCTATCCTTGACCGTTAAACCACTAAGCATGCTTGTTGGTAACGATACTATTTCAGGCTTAACGTCGATCACCAAGCCACCAATAACGAGGGGCTCACCCAATGCCCTCCTTAACACAAGGCCTGGTGGTATGGTCTCAACATACACGTTAAATTCCATTGACTTTAGGAACCCCATTAACTCATCAATAACGAACCACTGATTACCTGCTAAACTCATCCTTACACCACTCAACACGCCCCTTACATCACTGATGATGTTAAAGTCAGGCAGGGTTATGTTAGCCTCACTCATCAACCGTGATTAACCGGGGAAGTTCTTTAAGTTAATTTCTAAATGTGATTCTGATGCTGAGGGTCGTGGTACAGGTTTCGGATATTAACAACATAGATCAAACACTAACCTCATGTAACAACCTAATAAATGAAATTCCTGAAGCGGAAGTTGAGGTGGTCTTTCATCAATCCGCAATAAACGCCGTTATTAGAGATAGCAGTGTTGAGAGTAGGATAAGGGATTTAATGAGACGCGGAGTCGCAATAGTCGCTTGTAGGAACTCTATGAGGAGTAGAAACATAACGGAGGATCGATTAATAGATGGCGTTAAAATAGTCAATGCTGGTGTTGCGGAGATTGTACGTAAACAGGCTGAGGGTTGGGTATACCTAAAGCTATGATGGCATTAGGCCCTGGTGGCCTCATTATTTATCCTCTCAATGATCTCCACAGCCCTCCTCAATAACTCAATACTGCTTGACTTAAACGTGAAGTTCTCATCACCAATGGCGTACTCAATATCGCATTCACTGTTACAAACTATAGAGACATAAATGCTGAAATCCTCGCCAATCTCAAGAATCACGACTCTCTCACGCCCATACTCCTCAACTGATGCTGCAATTCCTAATTCTCCGGCAATACCCATTATCTTATTCACAATGTTATTTACATCAACCATAAATACGCATATGCTGACATGGTATAAAACTTTTACAGTAATACGGAGAAACGGAAATAAACCTCCTATAATCCTTAAGCATGACCGCGGAGAGGCTTGAAAGCCCACGGTGATTAACGTTATTATTCATTAAGTAACTTAATTACCTTATTAACAAGTATCTCGGCAATCCTTCTTTGAGCTTCCCTGGTTTCTGCACCAATATGTGGCGTTATTATTACCCTTGGGTGCTTAACCAGTTCTATTTCCCAAGGCTCCCTGGGCGGCTCATTCTCAAGCACATCAAGCGCCACGGCAGCCACCTTACCATCATTGAGCGCCTTGAGTAATGCCCTTGTGTCTATTACCTCGCCCCTGGAAGTATTAATTATTATTACGCCATCCTTCATCATTCGAAACTCCCTCTCACTAATCATATGTTTCGCATTTGGCGTCAGAGACACATGTATTGATATGAAATCACTATCCTTAATCAAAGTCTCAAAATTTACAACATCAACACCGAGCTTAATGGCCTTATCCCTCACATCAATGACATCATAGACCTGAACCTTCATACCAATTGCCCTAGCCAACTCAGCAACCCTCTGTCCAATTCTACCGAAACCGATTATACCAAGTACCTTTCCAAATAATTCAGTACCAACGTACTTACCCTTAGGCCACCCACCATCCTTAACTAACCTGTCCTGGAGCATCACGAGTCTAGCTGCAGTGATCATGAAACCAATCACTAACTCAGCCACTGATTGCGTGGAACCTTCAGGTGCATTAATAACCTCAATACCCTTTGACTTAGCGTATTCTACATCAATGTTATCAAGACCAACACCTGCCCTCGCTATAATCCTTAATTTGTTGGCAGTATCAATAACGTCCTTAGTAACCTTAGTCCTGCTCCTAACCACCAATACCTCATAATTAGGAATTACCCTTAACAATTCATCCCTACTAATGCCTGGCTTATAATCAACAATTACACCATGTCTGCTCAACTCATTGACTATGTATTCATCTACAGGGTCTGTTATTAATGCCCTAACCATTCATTGAATAAATAGGTTATGTCTTTTAAGCATTATTATCTATATTATTTATAATTGAGAAGATACATTATAATGTAATTAATAATACCTAGACGCATCGTTTAAAAGGCATTTGTAATAAGTTCGTTGTTGTGATTCCTGCCATAGCATATGTTAGAGTATCCACAGAAATGCAGGATCCGGCCAACCAAGTGGAGTACTTAAGGCGATGGAGTGAGTCAAGGGGTTTTCAGATACTGAGGTTTTATATTGATGAGGCTATTAGCGGTGCATCACCTGTGATGGACAGACCAGCCTTTAGGGATTTGGTTAGGGATATTGAAAGTAATTTATTCAGTCCAAGGCCAATGGTTCTCCTGGTATATGAAACCTCGAGGCTCGTTAGGAACTTCCAGGAACTATTTAGGCTACTTGATATTGTTGAGAACAGGCTTGGACTACTAATAGTTAGTACCAGTGAGAAGGAGGCCGTGCTCCAGAACCTCGATGGCGCATATAGGCAGTTCCTTAGGACTGTCCTAGCCTTTGTGGCGTCCATGGAGAGGGAATTCATTAGACAGAGAACTAGGGCTGCAATGGAGAGACTTAGAGCTGAGGGTAAGATTACCTCCAAGGTTGATTTAATGCCCAAGGATATTATTAATGAGGTCTTAAGACTATATAGTGATGGATTAAGCCAGAGGGCAATATCCTCTAAGTTGGGAATTAGTCTTTATGCCGTAAGGAGAATACTGAGTAAGTATGGCTATAGGGGTGATCATACATGCCCACGTTGTCTCCATAGGATGACGATTGTTGATAAGGCGTTGGTTCAAGTTGATGGAAGGTATGCAATTAAGTACGTGCTTCACTGCCCAAATTGCGGTTATGAGGAATCTAAAATTGAATGATTTAAAAGTAGCTCATCATAACTCCCCCTTTATGTATTCCCTGAATTTACCGAGCGCGTTCAATACCCTAGCAATCATCAATTCATCACCCCACTCCACGTAATACACCCTCCACTTATCAAGCTCCAGCTTATCATTATGCCCCAAATAACCATGCCACCACTGTAAAGATTCCTCAATCATTTTAGTTACTCGAACCTTATCATCCTCATCTGGACGAACATCATCTAGATCCAGGATTATTATTGCAAACCTCTTCATACCTAAATCCATTTATTGATTAGTTAACTCATTTATTAATATGTCCTCGTTAATTAGGTACAAAAGCATTTAAGTCAGTGTTTCCTCAATATTTTTCACAATGAGTTACATAGCGTGGATAATATCAATAGGTAATGAATTATTAATCGGGAAGACCGTAAATACAAACGCCGCTTGGCTTGCCAGGAAATTAACACTGCTTGGTTATGACGTTAGGAGGATAATAACAGTGCCTGACAATGAGGAGGATGAGGTTGAGGTATTTAGGGATGCCATTAAGAGAGGTGTCAGGGTTGTGATTTCCACGGGTGGCTTAGGACCAACATTCGATGATAAAACAAGCGAGTACCTGGCCAAGGCATTGAATAGGAAGTACGTGATTAATGACGAGGCGCTTAAGCTCGTGATTGAGACATTTAAATTAAAGGGTTTAGAGCTAACTGAGCCTAGGCTTAAGCAGGCAAAAATGCCCGAGGGCGCTAAGCCACTTCCTAACCCAGTGGGTACTGCACCAGGTATTTGGGTTGAGGAGGATAATACTATAATAATTGCGCTACCTGGGGTCCCAGCCGAGATGATGGGTATATTCGAGAATTACGTGGAGCCTAAACTACGAGAGATAGGGCCTAAACTTCACTTTATTGAGAGATCAATAACAGTTAAGGGTGTTCCTGAGGCTGACTTGGCGCCAATAATTGAAAAGGGAATGAAGATGAGTAATAGAGTTTACATTAAGAGTCATCCTAAGGGTCATGAAATTAGGTCACCATTGGTTGAGATTCATGTATATGTTAGCTCTGAGGATGTTAGGAAGGCCGAGGATGAGATTAATAAAGTCCTTGACTTTCTCATATTTGCAGTTAAAGAAAAGGGTGGTGAGGTTTTAAGTACTTAATAAAGCCCCTTTTAAGGTGATGAATTCAAAGGTACTTAATTATTGAGTACTTGAGACAATCTCCTGAACTAACCTTATGTGGATGGCCAAGCACTAATATCTTCTCTGCATCATCATATGAAAAGACGAGGTCAGGCTGCGCACCACAGAGAAGACCTAGACCCATTAACTCTGGTGTTTGCTCCGGAACAATGCTTGAGAAAACCCTCTGTATATAATCCCTCATTGTACTTGACATGTTTAGGTCAAATAACGTACTTAGCATAACCTCATTGCCCGTCAACGTTATGTCCCCTGGTTCGAAGCCGTACGTATTAACAAAATCATCACGAATACCGCTAAACTTACTCCTAACGTTGTTAATTACGTCAAGCGCGACTCTAAATAAATCACTGGGATCTACACTTACTTCGCCACCAACATTATCTGAGAATCTAATACTAGCCTTCTTAGCACAGATTACCTGCCCCATATCCTTATCCTCAACGGACTCAACACCATTATAGGCAGAAACCATAGAACCACTAACCTTAACGCCACTGGGTTCACTTGGTGATGACTGCATATAGCACTCAATACCACCCATTAAATACGTTGGGTAGAAATTCTCGTTAATATTGAAGAATCCCTTAAAGGCATTCACCAGGTAATTATTGGAATCGTAATTCGGCTCCGTAATTGATGACTGAATCAGAAAGACTCTCTTACTATTCTCAACAGTACCAAGGCTAACCTGCTGAGTCTCAAAGCCCGAAACACCCTTGTAAATATCCACATACTTCGAGAAGGTACTCCTGATCTCATCAGCCATATAACGTGCAGAACCAGACAAAGCATTCATTATCTCCTTAATTATCTGCTCCTCATTCCCAACCTGAGCCACTCAATTCGCCGAATGTGAGTCAACGACCTTATTAATAAAGGTTTCTAAGTACACAATACTAAACGAGATTCCTAGGATCAATTCTTGATAACCCTATAACCTTATCATACGCACTATCTGTGGATATCATTTTTCTATCCTTATCATAAAGCAGGCACGTTGCGGCATTATACGCATCGAAAATTGATGTAAGGCCGTATTGATCCATTAATGCTAAAGCCATCAAGTCTGTATCAACTGTGGTTGGCACCCATTTAAGATTTGGTATACTTGTTAATGCCCCATCTCTATTCAATATCTCACGATTACTAAGTCCTATTCGACTCAATACATAATATATCTCATGAACAACCTCCCTACTTACTAATACCTCACCGAAGTCCCATTCACGATGCGTAATAGCAACCTATCAGTCACGTCCCTCCTTATGTTGCTACCAATGGATCCTTGGGTATTGGAATGCCGATGAAGTATTCACCAGCATCAATTATAACCACTGAGCCATACTTAGCAAGTTTCCCTGGTAGTCTTATCCTACCTCTATTATCGATTTTAATCACGCTCCCTATATATCATTAACTATTCCACTTTATTTAAATCTTCTCACATTAACCTAATTTTCCTCATTTTCGACTTATTTCCCACTCATCCTCTGCTGTGATGCAATTAACGCCATAGTCCTTGCATAGTCTCATTATTGAACTCAGGGTCTCACTCCACCAGTCCCTAGTTACTCGGTATATGGGGTTTAATTTCCTACTCATGAAACTGGTTACAATTGGCCTTGGCCTGAACCTATCAATTATTACCTGGGAATTTGTTTCTTTAGCTAGGCGAATCACTGGTTCGTAATCCTCCACTTTATCATTCATGCCAGGTAGTACAGGGCCTAGGAATATCCAGGTCTCAACGCCCAGGCTGGCTATTTTCCTAAGTGCTGATGCCCTTGCCATTGGATGCGCGGCCATGGGCTCTATTACCCTGTATGTATTTCTCATCGTGGTTATTGTGAAGCCGACGTCCACTGACCTACCGCACCTACTAATTACGTCTAAATCCCTAATGATTAATGATGATTTCGTTTGAATACTAACGTGGTAACCCGCATTGCACAGTACCTTAATTGACCTCCTGGTTAGTTTGTACCTGGACTCCACGGGTTGGTACGGATCTGTTATTGTGGATACACCAACAATGCCCGGCCTAAACCTTCTGATATCCCTTAATAACACTTGTATTAGGTTTACCTTGACGTATACGACCTCACCCCATCTAACGCCAGGTTCGCCTCTCGTGAAGTCCATGGCATAGCAGTAAATACATCCGTGTTGACAACCTAGGTACGGGTTTAATGCATAGTCATACTCAGGTAGGCCTGACCTTGACAATGCTGACTTAACCCTTATCTCCTTCACGATGATATTTCCTAGCCTAGTCACGTTGTCCATCTACCCACCGCTCAACCAATTGGTTAGGCTTGATTGCTTGGTGAGGACCCTGATTACGTAGGATCTCGATACCCACTTACCTATTGGTAGTCTTAGGAATTTGGCCGTGTAACTCAATGCATCTCTTAGGTCGTAGAATTTCTCATATGACCCATTAAACATAGCCCTAATATTTTCCCTAACCCACCATACGCCAATGGGTAGGTTGAAGCCCGGGTAAATCTCACGCCATAGTATTACGGCTGCTTGCCTATGCATTGAACGTAGGGCTTCAAGTGCGGCTATCCTAGCTGCATAGTAGCAACCACCTATTGATGGGTAGTCATCACGCCCCCAGTAACCCTCATAATCAAGTTCAAGAACAGTATCACCGCTCCATAGGTTCCACGTCGAACCAGGCCACCAGGCCTCAGCCCACTCATAAAGCCAGGTATGTGGTGTTAATATGCCAATAAACGTATTGTCCTTAATACTTCTCACGTAGACCCTATACTCACTTATGAGGGGGTAGTCGCGAACCTCACTAAGCATTTTATCAGAGACCTGCTTATCAACGGCAGTTATTGACCACCTAGTCGGTACGAGTCTCCTCCTTTTACCAATGCCAAGTGTACCAACACTCAGTAGTTTTGATATGTGGTGAACGTCAATACCGTGTTTATACAACGTCCAAATCGCCTCAGTGGCGCTTAGGTCAGTATCGCTATGTACCTTATCGATTATCCTCGGTGGCGGTGGTAATGAATTTATACGCAATTTTTGTAGTGGTGATGAGGGGCCAAAGGGTGGTGAATGCTCATCAAGTACATACCTACCACTGACTGGCCTCTCGAGCATTAGTTCCGAATCCACAGAATTACTTGATAATGCCATGACTTGAATATCATGAAGTATCCTCGATGGGTTCCTGGCATCCTCAATCCTAACCCTCATTGAACCTCTAATTAGTAATAACCTACTTGAGAGGAAGTCCTCTAGTCCCATGTTCAGCCAGGCCCTTGGATCCTCTAGATTACTTGTGTCTCCATGAACAGGTGGTGTTGCTGGATATATATTGACCCTTGGGTAACCAATGCGACCAACAAATACGCTTGGTGGTGATGATCCATCAATGTGCTCCTTATTAATGATATTCTTGAGTGTGTACTTTGCATGTAACTCAGCGAGGACTGGGCAGTAGGATAGGCCGCATAGGTTGTATTCTCCCCTGCATCTAATGCATAGTGCTGGGTTTATTCGCACCTTATTAATAAATGCATTTAGGTGCTATATAGGTATTTCGATTACTCTCTCCCTGAATAGGAATCCTTTAAAAGCTCTACGTTAGACTTAACGTGAAGTTTATGATTATTGTTCAGGTGAATTAATGAGATGTGATAAGGAGACATTGGTAGCTAGTGGTTTTGGATATTTTGTTAGGCTAATTAGAAAGAGGTGCCTTGTTAATGATGGTTTATCAATTGCGCATATTGACCCTAAGGTAATTGGTGTTTGGAAGAGTGGGGAATTAATTGAGCTTGATTATGATTGGAAGGCATCATTAATTGACTATGATCATGGAGTAATAACTATTATAATAAGGAGTGGATCACTCGAGACTGTTATTAGGATTAGGAGTAATAGAATAATTGATGCATTCTCAATGGAGGTTAATTGATCATTCAGGTGGTATTTCCTTAAATAGCATGTTTATATCCATGTTCTCCCTCCTTAGCCTGTATAGGCGCATTGCATAATATAGCGCTATGCCTATCACGAATAATGCCACGAAGAACCCTATTATGTATGTATTTATTGATTGTACGAATAGATAAGCTGCTGGATTAATTATCTCCTCATAAGCAATCCAGGAGAATAACATAGTTACATATGCACCGAGTAATGTAGTGCTCACTGACCTAGTTCTAATTCCCAGCACTATTGCCGTTATTGTTATTATCATGAAGTACATGAGTATTGTGATCAGGGTGCTCACGTCCATTGTAGCCGATAGCAATGGCATCACGCTGAAGTTATATAGATACATTATTGCCAGGGTTATTACAAGGTCGGTTATGTGGGCTGTTACTGGGGTATGGGTCCTTGGATTAACATATGCCAGTATTGATGGTAATACCCTATCAAAGGATAGGGCTAGTATGTACCTGGCTATTTGTATTATTAGGACCGAGACAACATTTATGTACCAGGTAAACGAACCAATGGCTATTAACCACTGAAGCACTGGGTTCCTGATGGCAAGTATGAGCAATGCCTGTGGATATGGTGGTGGTAATGTGCTTGGCCAAGAAGCACCATTGGTAATGCCGTAATATATTGCGAACAATCCATTCAATCTATCAATACCTAATGATGAAAGCATAACCCAAACACTAAGTACTAGGAATAGGGTGCTTATGGCGTAGGTTCCGAACACGGCAATGGGTATTGCGCTACCCCTCCTGACTTCGCCACCGACTGACAGTATGAAGTTTACGAAAGGAAATACATAGGCCAGGTATGGTATTAGGTATATCGTGTCCATGATTACCCCATAACTTGGTAATTTCCTTGATACTGAAACCGCTTGGCTAAATAGATTTGGTGCAGCCGTATTTATTGAATTAATTATTTGTGGTGTGTAGGTATAGAATAGAATTATCGTTAGTATGAATGTTATGATACCAAATAGGGAAATCGCCGAGGCCAAGTACTTACCTGCCTTTATTGATATTGCATTAATCAATATGAGGATTGTTAATACTATGGAGCCTGTCAGGAATATCAGTAATGGATTGTTCATTAATGAGTTACCAAGAAGAGTAAGATCTGCTGCGTGATTCGAGAGGCCTATGGCTACTAATGCAGGTGCAAGTCCCGTAACTAATCCTAGACTTATTAGTACTGCATTAAAGAACATTTGGTCTATTGTGAACATGAACATAGCGGCAAAACCAATTGATGGGTGTAGGTTCCTTGTGACAAATATGTAGTCACTGGCCGTTCTGTAGTATGTAATGCCTATTTTATTGAGTAGTATTGTTAGTGGTAGGAATAATACCGCACCAATTATGATGGTGATTAATGGGTTTCCCCTTGGGAAATTGAACATACTAGATATCAACAGTATAAACCCTGACTGGAAGGCTATGAAAGCAGTATTCATTAGCAGGGCTGTCCAGGGGCCAATCTCCCTAACAAGCCCCGTAGTCTCTCTAATGAAAAGTCTTGGTTTTTCCACGCTAACGACCTGGCGGACTCCCTTTTAATACCTTACTTTAATGAGATTTCTCTTACAACCTCAAGCATCTCCTCATGATTCTTCTCATCATCTGAAATTCCCTTAAGCAACTTAATAATTAGTTTTGAGATTATACGGTGCTTCTCATCAATCCTTGTACTGGTGATGGGTAGGTAACTCCTGAGTAGGAAGCTGTATACCTTCACGGCATTCTCCTCGTAGCTTTCAAGATCATTCAGTTTCTCAATAATAGTATTAGTAATATCATAATTAACCTTCTCCATGGAATTCATGTAATCTATCAATGACTTAGCATGGGTTATTGCCTCCTCAATACTACCTTGTAATGACAACAGTGTTTCCAAGTCGAAGATTCTCCTTGGTGGGCATTCGTGAATTAGTGACTTCAGCATTGTGAGTATATAATTATGCATCGCAGACTCAATGCTTATCTTTCTCATTATTGCGCCTATGAAGGGCTCATTTGTCCTGGCAGCGGCGATCCCGTATAATATCGCCAAATGCCTCTCAAGCTCTTTCATTTCATCAATTATACTAAGTAACTTATCACTGGAATCATGCATTAGTAATCAGTTAAGTATCATCATGAAGTATAATTTAATTTTTCCTCCTTATTGCGCATTTAATATGAAGGTAGTAATAATTGGTGGAGGAGCTGCAGGTATGAGTGCAGCATCTCGAGTGAAAAAACTAAGGCGTGATGCGAATGTTGTGGTTCTTGAGGGGAGTAATATGGTTAGCCATGCACCCTGTGGAATACCCTACTATCTTGAGGGTTTATTTGATAACTATGATCTACTCATGCATTATACGCCGGATTACTTTAGGAATGTGAGGAATATTGACGTTAGGCTTAATGACGTTGTAGTGGAGGTTGGGCAGAATTATGTGCGGACCAATAAAGGCAATAGGTTTGAATGGGATTATCTAGTGCTTGCAATGGGAGCGATACCAATAACACCGGGCATACCGATTAGGGGTGATCGTGTATTTACGGTTCATCATCCCGCGGAAGCCATGAAGTTAAGAGATGCCTTATATTCCGTAAGTACCATAGGCATTATTGGAACTGGCTATGTAGGCCTTGAGGTCGCCGAGGCTCTTAGGTTTAGGGGTAAGAACGTGATAATGATCGGTAGGTCGGGCTATCCATTACGTAAATCCCTGGATGAGGATATCGGTAATATCGTTAAGAATGAATTGAGCAAGTATGGTGTAAAATTACGGCTGAATGAGATAATTCTCGAAATCAGTGACCAGGGTGATGAACAGGTAATAATTACGGATGGTGGTAAGTACGTGGTTGATGCCGTAATCCTAGCGACAGGCATAAGACCAAACATAGAATTAGCTAGACAACTTAGTTTGCGCATTGGTGAGACAGGGGCTGTTTGGGTTGATGAGCACATGAGGACAAGTATTGATAATGTCTATGCTGCTGGTGATATTGCTGAGACCAGGAACCTGATAACGAACAAGCCTTACTGGCATCCCTTTGGAACCACGGCTAATAAGATGGGATTTGTTGTCGGTAGCAACATAGCTGGTAAACTCATGATTTTTCCAGGGGTTGTTGGTACTTCAATGACTAGGTTCATGAACCTATACATAGCGAGTACGGGCTTAACGACCCAGGAAGCGATAAGGCATGGGTTTAGGATAAGAAGCGCAGTAATAACTGCCAGAACTAAAGCTAGGTATTACCCTGGTGGTGGTTATGTAACAATAAAGTTAATAGTTGATGACGGTAGTATGAGGTTAATAGGTGCGCAGGTGCTTGGTGATGATGGTTCCTACGTACTTGGCAAGATCGATACATTAGCAGCACTAATGGCTAAGGGAGCAACTGTTGAGGATCTTTTCATGAGTGACTTGGCATATCTACCTGCTGTGACCCAGGTCTGGGATCCGTTGATAATTGCTGCGAGGCAGTTCTTTAGGAATTGAAATAATTTACTTATATTTAATTATATAGATAATTATACATTGTACTGTTAATAAATACTGTTATTTTTAATGAACATACATAACATAATTTCTGGGAAATTGTAAATACCTTGATTAATTTATAAGCTTATAGAATTATCAATAATATAATGATGGACCAACCCATACTCGGAGCGCCAACTGACATTAGAGTTGTGTCTGCAGTAGGCATACTGGCCCACTTGTCCCTCGCATCGAGCTTCCTTGGCACCATACTCCTGGCAATAGTTGCGGAATTCCTTTACATAAGGAAACATAATCAATTTTGGTATAATACGGCAAGGACATTCTCGGTAATATCAACGATATTCTTCGGTGTTGGGGCTGCCTTCGGTACCTTGGTTGAGTTTGGCCTAGTCACATTATGGAGTAATTTCATATCACTGATTGGTGAGGCAATAGTACTACCGTTTTACCTTGAATTATTTGCCTTCCTAATAGAGGTTATTATACTACCACTTTATGTATTTACTTGGAATAAGATAAAGAACCAAGTATTGCATTGGATAATAGGTATAGTGGCTGCATTCGGCGGCTACTATAGCGCCTATAATATCCTTGCGGTAATGGCATCACTAAGCATGAGACCACCAGGTCTCGAGGTGATTAACCTATACCAAGCCACTGGACAGAATGTCGTTGGCTTAACGGACTATGTAATTAAATGGGCTTCGCCAATAGATGCTTGGAACATGTTTTGGTGGGGTGCGAATGTTTTCATATTCCACGGCATACTAGCCGTAGTAATACTGACCTGGTCCATAATAGCCGCGATATACCTATACCTCTACATACATGATAGGAAGCCCGAGAGGTTAATGATACTTAAGATCCTTGTACCAACAGTGGCCGTACTAACGGCAATACAGGGCTTCGTAATTGGACACCTTCAGGGCGAGCTTGTACTGCAGGATGACCCGCTTAAGTTAGCAGCTCTTGAGGGTATGTTCTGGAGTGGCCTTAAGATTGATCCACTAACGAGCTTCTTTGCCTATGGAACATTCAACCACGCATTCTGGGGCTACTTCAGTTGGCCGACTTACGAGAGGCCTCCAGCATTCGTGTCTGTCTTCTACTGGGTATTCATGGTTATATTTGGGATACTACTTGGTATCTGGAGCGGTGCTTTATCACTGTGGTACTTATTCCCTGGCTTCTTCGACCGCTTTAGTTGGGCTAAAACATTAGCCAGCTTCTTTGAGAGGAGTAGCGTTTACTTAATGCCTTTCTTTGCGGCCTTCGCATCAATAGGTGGTGCAGTCTCTGCAGAATCTGGTAGGTACCCATTCATACTCGTTCAGGCAGATCCTAATCCAAGTGGTGGTCCGCCAGTAATTACTGGTGTTCCTGTTGGACCCGGTGGTTTGTTGAACCCAACGCTTTACTTCCCAGTTTGGTTAGCAGTATTGGTGCTTATTGTTGAGATTGCGATGCCGTCACTAGCCGTATATATGGTCTACCTATACCTAAGGGGAATGCCAAGACGTGAAGAAGCCAAGGTGGTGGAATACTGAGGTGATGACCATGGTCTCGGCAACAGACATTGCCGTGGGCCTAATCGCCTGGGCCTTCTCAGTACACTTGCCGCTTGTTTACACAGTACTTGGCCTGGGATGGTTACTACCGACACTTGAGTTAATTGGTTATAGGCGTAATAACCAGGTCTATGTTGACCTAGCCCATAACATGGCCAATTACTTAATTACAGTCTACGCGATTGGTGGGCTCTTCGGCACGATAATAACCGTGTTCCTGGCAGGATTACTACCGATATTCACGAATATAGCTGGGGCCCTCCTATGGCCTGTATGGGGTGTTGCGATAGCCTTTGGTGTTGCCATAGCCCTACCATTCATTGGTTTTTACTACAGGAGTTTTGGCAGGATTGATCCAATGAAACATGTAGTCATTGGCTACGGAATGGCGGTAGCCCTTACTGTCATACCAGCTATGTTTAGGCTCGTATTTGCGTTCATAAATTATCCAGCTGGTGTTGAGGTGTTTAAGGATGAGACATCCCTGGTAGGCTTCACACTGGGTATTAATTGGTCTCAAGTATTCCTAAACCCAACCTATGCACCACTGTTCCTGGCAACACTCTTTGGCGCAATTGCCATGACGGGTATACTTATAAACTCAATATTTGGTTGGAGATATGCAATCGATAAAAGCGAGTATAGACTAATGGGTTACAGAATTAGTAACTGGATAAGCCTAGTATTCGGTGTAGTCTATGCGTTATTCGCTGGGCTATACCTGTATGAGGTTTACCTATACTCACCGACGGTTGCCTGGTCAATACTTAGCAAGCCACCTGCGTACCTTCCCTCAAGTCTCTACTCAGTCTATGAACCAACTATGATATTGACTGGTGTATTCTACATGGACGTAGCCCTCGGCATAATACTACTAATACTAATAGTGCTGTCGTTCAGGTTCATTAATAGGTCAATATCAGCCCTTAAATTGATCCTAGTACTCCTATTAATGACTAGTGCCGAGGTAATGAATGGCTTGGCGCACCTACCCTACGCCATAGTCCCACCGCTATCCGCAGTACCAAAGCTCGTTAGTAATTACGGCTTGCAATTCACGCTACAAGTGGCTAATACCCTTAAGGTCTCTACATTACTAACACCTGAATTAAATGCCCTAGTGCAATTAGTATCTGTGCAGCCTGGACTACTTTATGGTAGTTTGGTGATATTTGCAATATTCAACGCATTACTACTTTACGTAATTTACGCTGCCCTGTCCTGGAAATGGACGCCACAAATACTTAGAGTTGAGAAGCAGTAATAGTACCAATTATTTTTCTAATTAAAATCATAACCAAATCCCTCACATTTCTCGATATTATCACAGCTATGCCAAAGTAAATAACTAGGGTTATTAATGACACAATTACTACCTGAACCAGTGAAATAATAATACTTGTATAAAGCGTGAACCTAATCACATGTACAATAAGTATTAGAACAATTATTGATAATAATGATGGTAATGCATAATCCAGGAGCATTACTCTGCCATTAAATATCGACTTAATACTACCGAGCCTAATGAACCTAAAACCCAATGCAGAAATATTGGCAAGCAATGATGAAAGCAATGCACCAATCACGGCATAATATGTAAATCCCAAGTCCCTGAATAATAGGATTAATGGCACCATCGTTGATAAATACACTATTGTGAAGACAAGCTCCGCCAAGTGCGTATGCAAAATAAGACTTCTTAAGTAAATGCCTGGTCTTATCTCATGATTACTCTCAATATCCCTCTTGTCAATACCTTGCATTACATTACTAATGAACTGATTAACATTACCTAAAACACTATTTATCGCCAATAAAACAATAGGTAGTACTAGTAGGCTTATTTCATTTCTGATGCTCGGTCTTACCAGATTTATGTAAACACCTGGGAACAAAGTTAATGATAACGCGACATACGTAGTTATTAGGAGAATTATAAGGAAGTCCCTATATATTATGTTTGGTCTTCCACGTTCGAGGAGTTCACCATACGTTACATTAACAAGGGTATTACTGTAACCAAACGGCTTACTAAGTATGAAGATTACATACCAAATACTCAATTGTGCATAGCCAAAAATACCAATGAACATGGCATCAAGGGACCTAAAGGAATTGATAGCATAACCCATTAGCGGGACCCAGGATGCACTAATAACTTCTCTGAAATATCTACGGGTATTATAAACATTAACATGATATCTCAATGAGCATATGAACGCGTATAGCGATGGTATGAATACTATGAAGAATGATGACCAGAGGACAGCCTGTACTGTCCAACCAAGAAACAATATAACTGGGATAACAATGAATTTAGTAATTGATTGAATAATAGACGTTATAATAAACCTACCTCTATTCTTAATCATTAATATGGAATTCGTTATTGTCTGTATGTATGAGGTTATTTCTGAGAGAATAGCTATGATAAGTACGAGAAATGCGTAGGCCCCCATCTTAGTCCAAACACCCATTAGGTAGGCTATGGTTAAAACCAGTGTTATTAAGTAGAAGATCGTTGACACATTGATGGCTGCTGTAATGTTTAATCCATTGTCCCTAGCCGTTAATCTTGGATAAGCAAATCCAATTAGGGCGGTTGGTAGGGTCGAGAAGGCAATTGTTGCATTTAGTAGTGATAATAAACCAAGACCTGCCGTTGGTATTTTTCTCGTAATGGCAATGTTATACGTAAAGCTACTTAGTAGGGCCAATAATGATGCCAAAACCGCCATCATCCTTGTGCCTCTTGCCATTAACGCTGAATCTACGTACTAATTACTAATTTAAAAATTCCTCGCATGGATAAACGACATTAATTTTAATCATTAATTTTTTCTACGGTAAAGTTCAATAAATGCTTAATGCTGATACTAATACATGGATCGCTAGGACTTGATTACATAATTCATAACGTATTGCCAAATAATGACTGGTTAATATCCATGATATGTCTAGATAATGGTGGCAATACTGGGATAAATATTGAATTAAGCCCAGGTATAAGTACGAGAATTGCATTACTATGGGGTAAAATACTCGATTTAAGGGATGATGATCTAAGGTTATTACTTGATTCACTCACTAGTTCATCAAGGCTCTATGATGCAATAAACTATGTCCTTGAGACATACCTAGATTATAACGCTATAAGGCTTTACTACTTCATGAAGTTAATGAGCATGTTAAATATTTGGGGACCAATGAATAAGGGCTGCATAAGTATCCCGCTTATTGAACCAATAAAATCCCTGGTAACTGCTGCCATACTTGCGTATATCACGGCTAGTAATACCAAGGGCTCAATCATACTCACAACAGATTTTGTAGATGAAATAAAGGACTCACTACAGGAAGTGAGGGGCCTTGGCAATATATATGTAGTGACTAATCACATTCCTCATGATCTAGGGATATTTGATGAATTAATAGTAACCTCATCGTCAATACCACAGGAAGCCTTTGGTAAGTTAATTAGAGTGAGTAGTGGAGTGAGTTCTGAGGTATTGATAACGAAACTTGGATTGAGTGTTGTGAATAATAATTTCGAACTTAATAAGGAGACTTTAAGTGATGTTGACCTGGAGATTTTAAGAACTGTTAATGAGCTTGGCTTTACAACAATGGCCTCATTAATCGATATGGTGTCACAATCAACAGGCACTATTAAAAATAACGTAATTAAGGAATTAATTAAATTATCAAGCATGAATTTAATTAAGGTTAGGTATTTAAATGATGGTAGAGCCATAGTTACGCCAACATTGGCCGGCCTTAAATTATTGATGACTAAATAAGCCTTATTACTATAAATATAACTTATTTATTTAATTACTAACGCTGAAGACCTATAAAGAAGAATTTATTAATTAGATAAATCCTGGTAATGCCGATGCCACCTAAATGGTACTGGTCAATAGACCCAAATAGCGTTCCTAAAATAGTTGTTGAACCACCAGGCCCTAAGGCCCAAGAAGTAATAAAGATGGATGAGTCATCGATAATGCAGTCCTTTGGACGGTGGTATCCACTGGTTATTCGGCGGGGTTATGGACCTGTTGTTGAGGATGCTGATGGCAACCTATACATTGACTTCAACGCTGGTATTGCTGTTATGAATGTTGGACATAGCCACCCACGGATTGTGGAGGCAATAAAGCGGCAGGCCGAGTTATTTACTCACTATAGCATGACCGACTTCTACTACGAATTAATTGTTAGGCATGCATCAATGCTTAGGGGTATAGTACCAATAAGCGGCGATAAGCGTGTATTCTACACAAACTCGGGCACCGAGTCAATAGAGGGCGCAATGAAAGTAGTGCGTGGACACTTCAGGAATCAGAGACCATACATAATAGCCTTCCTGGGCGCCTTCCATGGGAGGACTTATGGCTCGATGGCATTGACCGCAAGTAAACCAATACAGAGGTATGGCTTTAACCCAATGTTATCCAACGTAATCCATATACCATACCCATACCCATACAGATGTCCCTTCGGCCAGAATTTAACTGATGAGGAATGTGGTGAGGCTGTTCTTGGTTACCTTGAGGATTGGATATTTAGTAAGATGATTGATCCAAGTGAGACTTCGGCGATATTCTTTGAGCCTATACAGGGTGAGGGTGGTTATGTTGTTCCGCCAAGGAACTTCTTCCCAGGTTTGAGGAAGATCGCTGATAAGTACGGCATACTCCTCGTCGATGATGAAGTGCAGGCTGGGTTTGGTAGGACTGGTAAGTGGTTTGCAATTGAACATTGGGGTGTTGAACCGGACATAATAACCATGGCCAAGGCAATAGCCGCCGGTCTACCACTCGGTGCCATCGTTGGTAGGGCAAGCGTGATGGATCTACCGAGGGGATCCCACGCAAATACCTTTGGTGGTAATCCAGTGGCTTTGGCGGCTGGTATTGAGGTTATTAACGTAATAAGTGATGAGGACCTTATGGTGAATGCACAGAGGGTTGGTGATTACATTAAGAAGAGGTTTATAGAGGAGATGGATCACGTGGAGTTGATTGGTGATGTACGCGGTCTCGGCCTAATGATTGGTGTTGAATTAGTCAAGAATAAGAGAACCAAGGAATATGCTACCAAGGAGATTGAGCAGGTGCTCTATGAATCCTTCAAGAGAGGCGTTGCTGTAATAAGTGCAGGTAAGTCAACGATTAGAATTGCACCACCGCTAAACATACCTATGGAACTCGCCGATAAGGCTGTGAATATAATAATTGATGTTATTAAGAAGGTTGATAGGGAACGCGTTAAGTGACTCTTTAATTGACTAACGCATTCTTCAAAACCTCCTTCTCCTCTTCAAGGTACCACTCGAGTACATAATCATGCCTATCCGCATAATTCCTGGCGTATTCGAAGGCATTCTTCCAGTCATTGTCCTCGTATATGATCCTCCAGCCCTCCTCAATGAGCGATAAATCCTCAGACTTACCACTAACTAGAATCCTACCCATCCTCCTGTTTATGAATACTTTGTATCTGCCAGTCATCATATCACGTATACGTGTACAGGTTAAAAAGTCCTATCAGGTTTTTATTTAAACAGTACATTAAAACTTTTACCAAACTTACGTGGAATTCATGAAACGACTAATGATATCCACGTATTTATAAATATCATCAGGAAAAATCAATAAGTAAGTCACATCACCAAGCCCCTCCCTAACCCTGAGAAAGGCTTGAAAGACAGCACCACTACTAAGGCCGACTAGTAGGCCAGTGTTTCTGGCCACAGTAATAACGCCCTTTACAGCATCCTCAAGACTGACATCAACAACCTCATTAATAATCTCACGAACCCACCTAGTGCCAGACTCAAGCCTCTTGATACCAGGTATTGCGCTACCCGCCGCAGGCTCAACACCGACAATGTAGACATCACCAAACTCATCCTTAAGTCTCCTGGCAATGCCGGTTATGTGCCCGCCAGTGCCAATACCAGCAACTAAGACCTTAGGTGTCTTACCAATACTCCTGAACTGCCGGGCGATTTCCTCACCAGTAACGTGGTAATGGCCCTCGGGATTATTAACATTCTCAAATTGATTAAGGTTAATCGCTCCATTCCTAGCAGCCTCCTCACCAACCCAGTGCCAAAACTCCTCATTAATTGTCTCCCTATCAACTTTAACAACCTCGGCGCCCAAAACCCTGAGAAGAATTTCCGTAGTCTCCGGCAAATACCTCGTAGTATAAGCCCTATACCTATACTCATAAATATTCGCCAATGCGGCCAGGGCAATCGCAACATTACCAGAGGAAGCCTCAAACACAAGGCGACCACGCAATTCGTCATTTAAATATCTACGAAGTAAGAACTGAACAGTCCTATCCTTAATACTCCTACTCAGTGGATTAAAGAACTCAAGTTTAACCCAAACATCGCCAAAACGATCAAACCTCACAAGAGGTGTCGGGTAAAAACCATTCACAAAATCAAGTACACTAGAGAAAATATTATTCTTACCATCACTTCCTGCAAATACCAACACCTGCCATACAAATGGCAAACGAAAAAGCCCTTAATAAACATTATTCCGAAATTCATCGTTGAAGATAATAACTAAGGCAATGCAATATTGTAGTAATCATTATTGATTATTAGGAAAAGGAGGATGTACGTAATCCCCGCGGCTCGTCCGTCCGCATTCATTGGGGACCGCCACGGTCCTCTCTGGGACTATCGCGGCATTAATAAGTCAATAACCATGCTTATAAGTCTTTGGGTTCCTTCAAAAGAAATTGTTTTAAAGGGGTTATTTGTACGTGGCTTGATGGTTGAGGTCATTGTTAAGGAGCTGCCTGAGAGGCCTAGGCCTGGTGAGAAGGTTCAGCTGCCTAATGGTGAGTTTATTAGAGTTAGGCATGTTGGTATTCCCTGGCTCTTACCGCCTAAGAAGGTTTGTAATGACCCTGAGTGCCCATGGCATGGCCACCTGAGTGTTAGGGGGCATGTGTTTACCGTTACTGTTGAGAGCGTTCATGGCAGAACTGCCACTGTTATTCATGAGTGGTTGCATTATGATCCTAAGTATAAGAGGTATGAGAAGAGGAGAAAGAAAATTCATGTTAAGGTTCCTTCGTGTATTGAGGTTAGGCCTGGTGATATTGTCTACATTGGTGAGACTAGGCCATTGGCTAAGACCATAAGGCATGTTATCATTGGTAAGAGCGAAGATGTGACTGAGGCTAAGTCCCAAGTGCTCAGGCTTGAGCAGTCACAATAATCCTTTAATAATCCCTTAACTTCAATGTAATTCAATGCTTTATGATGCGCATACTCATTTGCACGAGTTCCTGGATAGCAGGATCGCAAAGTTCGTTAGAGAGATAATAATTGCGGCTGTCTCTGATGATTATCCATCTTCAAAGAGGACCATTGAATTGTCGAATACCTATGAGAACATTGTGCCATGTATTGGCATCCACCCTTGGAATGTGGATAAGGTTGGATTTGATGAATTGAGACAGCTTGAGAAGTTGTTGTCTGAGACTAGGTGCATTGGTGAAGTTGGTCTCGATAAAAGATTTGCTCCTCAAACCTTCAATAGGCAGGTTGAGTTTTTCCAAGTCTTCATTAATTGGGCTAAGGATTATGATCTGCCACTTAATATTCACGCACCTGATGCTTGGAATGATGCCCTTGAAATGATTAGGAGGGCTGATGTGGATAGGGCTTTGTTTCATTGGTACACGGGACCTCTTAATCTTATCCAAGAGCTGAGGGACTATGGGTATTATATATCGATTAATGCTGCAATTAAGATTCAGGAGAAGTCCAAGGCCGTGGCTAGAGAGGCGCCACTTGATACGATATTGCTAGAGAGCGATGGACCTTATGAGTATAGGGGTATCACGCTTGAACCTCCCATGGTTAAGGATGCGGCCAGTATTGTGGCTGAGATAAAGGGCATGGGCATCGATGATCTATGGAATACTGTGAGTAATAATTTCTCTAGGCTTTTTAACCTGTAGTACTTACCCTATTTATTAATTGATACTCTATGGCCGAAATCACGTACATGCAGTATCAATAGTAATAGTTATTAAGACCCCAATTAAGGGCTTAATTCCGTATGGCAGAGAAGACAGGACCATTCCAGAAGGTCGTTGTTGATCAAGACATATGCATCGGCTGCGGTGCCTGTGTTAGCGTTTGTCCATACCAGGCGTTGGAGCTTGATGAAAATGGTAAGGCAAGGCTAATATGGGATATGTGTAAGGACGATTTCAGCTGCGTACCAGTATGCCCAGTGAACTGCATATGGAAGACAAGCGAGGC
>ERZ1669250.91-NODE-91-length-47656-cov-3.664083_pt1 | contig 47656 bp, 45 predicted proteins | sample MGYA00579295_ERZ1669250 | MGnify/ENA primary metagenome ERZ1669250 (study PRJEB41166, sample SAMN08046056) | hot springs metagenome | biome: hot spring; feature: acid hot spring; material: thermophilic sediment; isolation source: thermophilic sediment from acid hot...
TTTTGAGTAGTCTGTTATATTTGGCAACTCTCTCTCCCCTCGCAGGCGCTCCAGTTTTTATCTGTCCCGTGCCAAGTCCTACAGCGAGATCGGCTATGAAGTCGTCCGTGGTTTCTCCGCTTCTGTGACTCACCATAACGGAATAACCTGACCTCATCGCTAGCAGACCTGCATCAACGGCTTCTGAAACCGTTCCCACCTGGTTTACCTTAAGTAGAAGCGCGTTGCAAGCACCTACCTCTATACCCCTTTTTAGGCGGGCGATCTGCGTTACGAAAATGTCATCACCTACAACTTGGACTTGCTTGACTTGTTTTGTGAACTTTGCCGTGCTTTCGAAGTCGTTTTGCTCAAAGGGATCCTCAATACTGATTACTTTATATTCACCTATTATTTTTTTCCAATATTCCATTAACTCATCCTTCGTTACCAGCTTCCCATCTATCCTGTACTTTCCGTTGTTGAAGAAAGTGCTTGAAGCTGCGTCGAGGGCTAACCTTACCTCTTTGCCGCTCGAGTAGCCCGCATCAATTATGGAGTTTTCAAGGGCAGAAAGAGCTTCTTGTGTGGTCCCCATTGGAGGAGCGACTCCGCCCTCGTCACCTACGTTCTTTGCAACTGCGCCGTACTTTTTGGTGACGTAAGACCTAAGCGAAACGTATATCTCGCTAACTGCTTGAAGTGCCTCGTGAAAAGTGTTGAGGCCAACGGGCACTATCATGAACTCTTGTATTGAGAGGTCATTTCCGGCGTGTTCCCCTCCGTTTAGAACGTTCGAAAACGGGACGGGTAAAAGGGGCTTTCTGCCGTAGAGCTTTGAAATCCACTCATGCAGCTCTACTCCCTGCGCAAGCGCAGCAGCCCTAGCAACCGCAAGGGAAACCGATAATATTGCGTTAGCGCCAAGCTTAGATTTATTAGGAGTTCCATCAAGCGCTATCATTGCTTCATCTATCCCTTTCTGTTCCCTCACGTCCATTCCCTTTATCTTTGGTCCTATTATTGAGTTAACGTTATCGATTGCCTTTTTAACTCCCATACCGTGAAAGGCCGAACCTCCATCCCTCAATTCGAGAGCCTCGAACTCTCCTTTTGAAGCGCCGCTGGGCACTGCAGCCACGGCCACAATCCCTTCCTCAGTCTTTACGCGGGCTTCTATTTTTGGGTTAGCGCGAGAGTCAAGGATCCACCTTGCCTTAACATCCTCTATAGCATACTTTGGCATAACTCTTAACCGGCTTCAGTAATTATGCTTTTCTAGTACCAAGAATCACCCTCGTGCGTTGTGGAGATAAGCCTGACTTTCATGCCTCAGGTATGCTTAAACGCCGGCACGCGGAAAGCTCGTAGGATGAAGGAGACAATAAAACTTGACATAAATAGTCTTCCTCCATGTTTCACATGCCCTTTCACCATGGAGTGCGAAGAGGGAACGACTCATTCGCCCGAGACATGTACTGTGCTTACCATGTGGTTATCGAGGTCTGAGAGGCAGCCCCTTCCAAGGTAATCGGGTGCGGCCTGCCAACGCTTATAAGCTTTGTTTGTGCTAAGAACATGGTAGATTTTAAGGCGCGCATAAGAGGTATTTTTGAGCGTTCAAATGCTGATCAGGTTCTGATAACTTCATACGAATCTCTCAGGTACTTCTCGGGATTCAAGGGATTGGGAGGGGCATACCTTTTACTGGGCTCTGACGGGAGCAGCCGGTTATACGTTACCGAGTTAGAAGCACCAGACGCTAAAGATGCTCAATATGACGAGCTGTTTGTGGTCGAAAAAAGCAAAAACTTCCAAGAGGAGGTGCTGAAATCTGTTGGACGGGAATTGGGAAACGGCATCTTGGGCCTTGAAGATGAGAGCGTTACCCTTTCCTTTTACGACAAGATCAAGAAGTATGCCGGCAATTGGGTCGGCGTGTCGAGCATCATAGCTAAGCTCAGGTCAGTAAAGGATCAAGAGGAGCTTAACAGCATAAGTAACGCCATAAGAGTAGCTGAAGAGTCTTTCAAGGAAATACTTGGAGAGGTCAGGCCGGGTGTAACGGAAAACCACGTTGCTGCTGAGCTAGAAAGGGCCATGAAGGAGCGCGGAGCTGAGGGCGTGGCTTTCCCCACCATAGTGGCCAGCGGTGAAAGAGCTGCGAACCCTCACGCAACATCAACTGACAAGAAAATAAGGGATGGAGAGGTTGTCGTGATAGATTTCGGGGCAAAGTACCAGGGTTATGACAGTGACATAACAAGGACGATCTTCGTTGGAGATGTGGGCGAAACTATGAAAAGGTGCTTTGAGGCGGTCAGGGAAACGCAAAGTGTTTGCTTTAGCTCGCTGAAGATTGGGCAGCCACTTTCAGAGGTTGCAACGTTGGCCATTGAGAACCTGGCAAAGTATGGACTCGATAAGTATTACATACACTCCTTAGGACATGGAATAGGCCTCAACGTACATGAGAACCCCTATCTCAGCGTTACGTCCAAGGACACTCTTTTGCCGGGTCAGGTTTTCACAATAGAGCCCGGAGTTTACCTGCCCGGCTTAGGGGGCATAAGGATAGAGGACGATTTTCTATCCGAGGAGAAAGGGGTGAAGCGGTTATCCTCTCTGCCCGTCGTATTCTAGCAGGTTTTCTTGATTCAGTTCTAATGGAGGCTCTCAGGCCAGTTTACCATGTGTACGAGAACGTCCTTTGGAGGGAGATAAAGAAAGGTGCGATGCCGAGGTCCGTAGCGGTTATTCTGGATGGCAACAGAAGGTGGGCGACGCTCTTTGGCTATCCTGCAGAGTATGGGCACGAAGCTGGATATGCCAAGCTTAAGGAGGCCCTAAACTGGTTCTGGGAAGTAGGGGTAAAGGAGGTTACAATATACGCTCTTTCGACAGAAAACATCTCAAAAAGGTCCAAAAGCGAGGTTTCCCACCTATTAGCCCTATCGGCAAAGGGTCTCGCCGAGCTCGCAGAAAGTCGTGATCTCTATGAAAAGAGGGTTAGGGTAAAGGTAATAGGGGATTTCTCGCTTTTCTCCAAGGACCTTGTGGATGCCATAAGGCTGGTTGAACAGAAGACCGCAGCTAATGATGAAAGGCTTTTGCAGATAGCTTTAGGATACGGTGGAAGAGATGAGATAGTGAAGGCAGTGAAAAGCATTGCAACAAGGGTAGCCAGAGGTGAGCTCTCTCCAGAGGACATTAACGAGCAAACGATATCATCCTCGCTCTACACGGCTGGCTCTCACGATCCAGATTTGATCATAAGAACTGGAGGAGAGGAGCGCCTGAGCAACTTTCTGCTTTGGCAGTCTTCTTATTCCGAGCTCGTGTTTCTTGATACCTATTGGCCTCAATTTCGTAAAATAGACCTTTACAGGGCTATACGCACGTTCCAGAGGCGTAAGAGGAGGTTTGGTTCTTAAATTTTAACGATCAGCTACTAAGAGGTGCTAGTATGGGGAAGCCAAAGCACTTCCCCAAGTTGTTCCTCTCACATGCGCAAGGCTTCTCCTAAACTTTCGGCGGTAGGAAGCCTTTTAATTCACGGCAGATCTACTTGTTATGATGTTTTTTGATCAGGTCTTGACGCTTTCAACGTCGCTAGTGGCGTCGATTGTTGCTTTGCTAATCATAATAATATTCTTAGCTTATTCCATAAGGATAGTGAGGGAATACGAAAGGCTGGTGGTATTTAGGTTTGGAAGGGTCATAGGAGAGAAGGGGCCTGGGATCGTTTTTATAATACCTTTTGTGGACGTGCCAAAAAAAGTTGATCTCAGGGAAAGATACATTACAGTTCCACATCAGACCTGCATTACTAAAGACAACGCGCCAGTTGACATAGATTTCCTGATCTACACGAAGGTGTTTAATGCCACTGACTCGGTCGTCCAAGTTCAAAATTTTGAGGGAGCCGCTACCGGTATAGCTACGACAACGCTGAGGGCCGTCATAGGAGACATTCAGCTGGACGAAATATTGGCGAAGAGGGACACAATTAACGCAATATTGCGGAGCAAACTTGATGAGGTAACAGCTAGGTGGGGAGTTAAGGTTTCAAGCGTTGAAATTAGGGAGATAATTCCTCCCAAAGATGTGCAAGATGCCATGATAAAGCAGATGTCAGCAGAGAGAAACAGGAGGGCGATAGTAATCGAGGCTGACGGCAAAAAGACTGCGACCATAACCGTTGCAGAGGGAGATAAGCAATCAGAGATACTGAGGGCGGAGGGAGATAAGCAGGCTGCAATTCTGAGAGCCGAGGGCCTTGCTACTGCTCTTAAAACCATATCCGAGGCAGCCAAAAACATCGATGCCAAGACCATGACGCTTCAGTACTTCGATGCTTTAAAGCAGTTGGGATCAAGCCCGTCCACAAAGTACGTATTCCCTATGGAGTTTGTCGCCATGATTAAGCCCATATCAGAGCTCGTTAAGAGTTATACCGACGAAGGCCAGCCAGAAAAAACGTGATCAGAAGTCAGCGTGAATCGGAAGGGAAAGATCTTCCTTAACAACGTTTAGGACAAGATTTGTTGTGGTTCTTTCAACGCCTTCAAGGGTGAGTATTTTTTTTACGAACTTATCTAGAGAGCTTCTGTCCCTGAACTTTGCGCTAACCATTATGTCAAACTCACCCGTTATATCGTATACCAAAGAGGACTCGCTCATTGAAGCTAGCTGTTTCTCTAAGTCAACTATGCGAGGGCCACTAGCCCTTATCATGATCACGGCGGTTATCTCGTATCCAAGGCTGTCCGGGTCGACTATTGTTGTGTACCTTTTTATAACACCCTTTGCCTCCAGGGAGCGAACCCTGTTAAATATGGTGCTTGGGTTTGTTTTCAATTTTTGTGCCATTTCTCTGTAACCCATTTTGCCGTTTTCTTGAAGAAGTGCGAGGATCTTCAGATCTAATTCATCTAACTCCATGTAATTCTTGGTGGCGCGTTTTTTAAGTCTGGTTATAACCTCCTTGAGGGATTAGATCCAAGCTTCAAAGCAGGGCGGGCTTGTAGGCGACGCCTCGAAAGCCCTACGCAGAGGAAGACTTTTTAGTGCTGCTGAGTTCTGGTTATGTCTAATCAGGGCCAGCAAAAGAGATACTGCCCATACTGTGGGCACGAGCTACCTCCGGATCAGCTTTGGTACTGCCCATACTGTGGTTCATCTTTGAGGGGTACCAGCTTCTCGCAAACGTCAGAGGCGAGCAAACCAGCAACGACCGAGAGGCCTAAGGGCGTGATAATTGTAGCAGTTCTGTCCATAATCTCAGGTGTGCTTTCACTGGTCTTTGGTGCCCTTATGTTTGCTGTTAGGTTATTGCTTACCCCATCGCTGCTTGATCAGCTAAACGCGCAGCTGTTAGTGACCTACGGTATTAAGCTAACTTACTCTGAGGTAATGACCTACTCCGTTTACATGGGATCGGCGTTTCTGTTCATGGCTGTTCTCATGCTTGGTAGTGCGGCAGGCCTAATGGCTATGAAAAAGTGGGGATTGGTTTTATCTCTCATAGTGGCCCTTCTCTTTATGGTATCATCGATTCTTTACGTAATTGTTCTCCTTAATATGCTTGCACTAGCAGTCCTTGTTTTATCGGTTGCAGTTTTCATTTACCTCATTAAGCACCGCCAGGCGTTTCGGTGAATTGAGGTTTTTCTGTTGAGCCAGTTTCTAAGATAAGCATAATTGTTACTGTTTAAATCTAGGAAGATTGTCGCAGCAGGAGAGCTTAGACGAGCTTGCCAGAAGAAGAGGTTTCTTTTGGCTTAGTTACGAGATTTACGGTGGAGTTGCTGGACTTTATGATCTAGGGCCTAATGGCGTGCGCATTAAAAATCGGATTATAGAAGCATGGAGGGATCATTTCATTAGGACGTCAGACTACCCTATGGTAGAGATAGAGACGCCCATTGTGACGCCGTACGAAGTGCTCGAAGCAAGCGGTCACGTTGAATCTTTTACTGACCCACTCACCGTATGCCCGAAATGTCATAGGGTATACAGGGCGGATCAACTGGCTGAGCGCAAGTTGGGCATTAAAACAGAGGGAATGTCTTTGGATCAGCTTAATGAGCTTTACGCAAGGGAAACCATAAAGTGCGAGGCATGCGGCGCAAGGCTTGAAAAAGTTCAATCCTTTAACTTACTCTTTCAGACTTGGATCGGTCCCTTTAACTCCGAGAGGGCTTTCCTAAGGCCTGAGACCGCGCAAGGTATATTTACGGCCTTCAAGCGCACCTTTGAGTCGGCACGTCGTAAACTGCCACTTGGAGTAGCTCAAGTCGGTCGCGTGGCAAGGAATGAAATATCCCCTAGGCAGAGCCTCGTAAGGATGAGGGAGTTCACGATAATGGAATTTGAGTTCTTTTTTGATCCAGATGATGGTCAAAAATTACCGGATAACATCTTGAGATCCAAGGTAAGGATCAAGCTAGCATCTGGGCAGCTTTATGAGGGGACTTTTGGGGATGCTTTGCAAGAGGGTCGGGTGGGCAACGCGTGGATGGCCTACTTCATGTTCAAGACACTTGAGTTTATGAGCTTACTTGGCTTTTCTTCGGACGAGGTTCTTTTCATGGAAAAGGGGGAAAAGGAAAGGGCTCACTACAGCTCACAGACCTTCGACGTTATGGTGCCAACTAGCAGCTGGGGAGAAATAGAGGTAGCTGGTATTGCGTATAGAACGGACTATGACCTTAAGCATCACTCGCAAAAAAGTGGCGAGGACCTTTCCGTTTCCGTCACTCTTCCTCAGCCTTATGTTCGCACAGTTGTTCGCGCGACCGTAGATAGAGCTGCGATAGGTAGAAGGTTTGGCCAGAACTCAAAGGAGGTTATCGATGCCATAAACAAGCTGGCGGCGTCGGGCTTTCCAGGCGGTAAAGTTACTCTCGATTTATCCTTTGGCAAGGTTGAGCTCGATGAGAGCATTGTAAAGTTTGAGCAGGTAACCGAACGCGTTACAACCAGAAAGTTTTATCCGCATGTAGTTGAGCCGTCTTTTGGCGTTGAGCGCCTGCTTTACGCTGTGATAGATCACTCTTTAAACGAGAAGCAAGGGAGAAGGATACTTTCCTTGCCCTCGATTCTTGCCCCATATGATGTAGCCGTTTTTCCGCTTATAGCAGAAGATTCAATGAAGGTGAGGGCGAAAGAGCTGGCGTCAACGCTGAGGTCCGAGGGCCTTTACGTTTTTTACGATGACGACGGTACCATTGGAAGGAGGTACGCAAGGGTTGATGAGATTGGTGTGCCCTACGCCATAACGATAGATGAGCTTTCGATCAAGGGAGATGGCGTAACCATAAGGGACAGGAACACATGGCAACAGTGGAGGGCTCCGGAAGATCAGGTCCCATCCATACTCAGACGTTTGAGATCAGGCGAAAAGTTAGATCACATGAAGCTTCCACAGGAGAAATCGCGCGAAAACTCATAAGCATCTGCTATTAGTAAAGCATAATGGAACACAGGATCGAGAGGAGGATGCGGGTTAAGAAGAACGACAACGTAAAAGTGGGAGAAGTTAAAATTAACCCCCAAACTGCAGCTCAGCTAAGGATCGCTGACTCCTTGGAGGTTGTGATAGCGGGAAAGAGGAAATTGGTGCTCAAGGCTCAGCTGGCAGGAGATGTACCTCCAAACGAAGTATGGGCATGTCCAGAAGACATGGTTAGCAAGGGTGTCGCCGACAACAGTATAGCTACGATCAGGGCTTACAAGGGATAAGCCTGAGTCTAGACCAATAATTTTATTGTTTAATCTATGCTCTATGGCGGGAATACTGAAAGAACGGAAATCATTGTTCAAGTACCATGTGTGCCCTCCCGTTGTACTTGATTTATGAGTCCGACCTAAGGGCATCAATCGGCCCCCGCTTAAACAACGGATGCGGCTCAGCTATATGCTAGGATAAAGAGGCCTGCGGTTATGAACGCAGGAACTTCCAAGTGCCGCCTTAAAGGATAAAGTAGTTCATGCACGGACATTTTCCCGACAATTTTATAAAGGGACGCATGCTTAAGCGCAAATGGACATCTCAGATTTCACCACGCTGGATCAGGTAGACGTTAAGGGAAAAACTGTTCTTGTGCGCGTTGATTTTAACTCGCCCATAAATCCTGCAGATGGTTCACTTATGGATGTGTCGAGGATAAGAGAACATGGTAAGACCATAGGCGAGCTTGCCTCAAAAGGTGCAAAAGTAGTGGTGATGGCTCACCAAGGAAGACCTGGAGATGAGGATTTCACATCTCTGGAATCTCACGCAAAAGCTCTGGGAAAAATTTTGAACAAAGATGTTAAGTTTGTCGACGAGATATTTGGCCAAAGCGCGAGGCAGGAGATATCGGCGCTTAATGAGGGTGAGATATTGGTCCTTGAAAACGTCAGGTTTTACTCGGAAGAAATGATTGAGAAGGACGCTAGTTTTCAAGCTAAAACCATAATGGTAAAGAAGCTAGCACCTCTTTTCGACCTGTACGTGGGAGATGCGTTCAGTGTCGCACATAGACCTCACGTTTCTATGATGGGCTTCCCGGTTGTGCTCAAGAAGGCCATAGGAAGGGTTATGCAGGCAGAGCTTGAAGCTCTTACCAAAGCTCTGAGTCATCCGGAGCATCCCGCCATTTACGTGCTAGGTGGTGCGAAGCCTACAGATTCCCTTAAGGTCGCCAGTCGCGTGCTCAAGGAGGGATTAGCAGACCTAGTTTTGGCTACTGGTATGCTTGGACAGCTTGTACTTCTGGCAGAGGGTTACAATATTGGTCAAGCTAACCTGAATGCTCTTAAGAAGAAGGGTGTAAACGATGAAGTCATAGCTCAGACCAAAGCCTTGCTCAAAACTTATCCGGGCAAGCTGAGGGGACCCGTTGACGTTGCGGTTGATAGGGGAGGCAAGCGCGTAGATGTACCGGCCTCAGATTTGCCAACAGAGGACCCAATAAAGGATATAGGAGAGGCCACGGCTAGGTCTTATGCGAAGGTGCTTGGCGACGCTAAAACCGTTGTGATAAATGGTCCTGCAGGCGTTTATGAGGAAAGCCAATTCTTAACTGGGACCAAGGTCATATTCGAGAGCGTGGCTAACGGTAAGAGCTTCTCGGTTCTTGGCGGGGGGCATACAATATCCGTCGTGGAAGAGTTAGGCCTACAAGGGAAGTTCTCCCATGTAAGCACGGCCGGAAAGGCCATGATAGACTTTATCGCTGGAGAAAAGCTTCCAGGGATTGAGATACTGAAAAAAAATGCATAGTTGCTGCGCTGAGTAGAACAGTGTCCGCGGTGTTAGTCTTCCGAAAAAGCGCGAGCATGGCTAATTGGCAAGCATGCCTGGAAACTTTGACAAAAAGATAATTTTTACAACCTAATCACATCCCTTGAAGTAGCCTTTGGGCAAGAAAGCGTGGGTATCCGGCCTCCAACACGGCCCTAGCCGTGTTTATAACATCATACTTTACTCTTAACATATCTACGGATATTTCATCATCTCTCACTCTAACTAAGCTGTAAGCTGCCCTTGGATCCCCGTCCCTCGGCTGTCCAACGCTTCCGGGATTAAAGATGATCGATCTGCTTAGCTTTCTTTGAAACTGTACATGTGTATGGCCCAAAGCTATGGCATCGTAATTCGATTCAAGACGGTTAACGTCTTCTGGATATACGTAATCAAAAAGAGGGTCCGAGGGCGAGCCATGAACCATGAGAATTCTCATGGAGTCCAGCCTCAGTTCGAACTTGATCTTTAGCGAACTTAAGTAGTGGAGACACCTTGAACTTATAGCTTTAAGGTTAAGCGTGTCGGCTTCCTTAGCAATGTAGTTGTATCCGGCGAAGTCGTTGTTGACGATTGAGTAATCATGGTTGCCCATTATAGCGTAATCAAAAAGGTGTGACGCAATTTCGCATACCTCGTTGGGCCATGGGTAATATCCTACGAGGTCTCCTAGGAATGCTACGTAATCGATCCGCTTCCCCTCCATCGACTTCACTACCGCCTTCAGGGCGGGTAAGTTGGAGTGAATATCTGATAAAAAAGCTACGTAGTAGGTCAAATTTGCTTGCTACCTGGATTTGTTTCAACGTCTTCTGTTATCAATTGAACAATAATCCTCGCCTTGTACTCTTTTTCTTCAAGTGGGGGCATGGGACCTAGGTCAACGGCAAAAGATATCTGATTGCCCATTCCATCCGTAAATCTTATGTCAGCCACCCACTTTTTCTTGGGTTCTGTGGTTGAAAGCTTGGCTATGCTATCCATTATGCGCGTCAGCGCCATCTGAAAGGAGGTCGGGGACGCCAAATCTTGTGGTGTTAAAGTTAATGATTGGATGCCTCCCATTACCTGTCCGATTTTTGCAGTACCTGTGAATATAGCTATGGGTTGACCTTCGTCTTGCATTCTAAGACAAAAGCGTCATCGCTTATAACCTAAGCGTTTCGAGCAGAACTTTTTGCAAGATTTGAAAAGCTATCTCGCTAAACTTAGGGTAATCCTCACTAGGTTGGGGCAGATTGAGCGGTTTTCGTTAACAGCGAAAACTATCTGATAGGAGTGAGCGTAAGAGCTCTTTGATTCCCTCTCCATCGTTGCCATTGAGCACAACGTCTGACTCCCGCTTTACTTTTTCGTTGGCGTTTCCCACCGCTATCGAGCAATCAGCCCATTGGATAAGCTTTAAATCGTTTAATTCATCCCCTACGAACATGGTTGGTCCATCCTCTCCCATCCTGTTGATTGTGTAAATTACCGAGGAGAGCTTATTAACACCTTTCGGCGTCAAGAAGTACCAGCTTTTGTAGGGTTGTAGCTCGAACTCGACTCCCATTTCACTCGCCCTTTTTGTTAGTGGCTCCAGTGAATGCTCGTCAGTTATCAGCAAGACCTCTCCGCTAGCGTAGGTGAGACCCTGTGGCAATGAGCTTATGTACGTTTGCCACTTCTCGTTGCTTCTTATGAACTCCTCATTTTTGATAAGCACGATCCCTCCCTCCTCCATTACGAGCGCATCGGTAACTTCCCTTAGCTGGTTAAGCTGCGGTAGGGAGCTCTTTGGCCTACCAGTGGCAACGATGATTTTTGTCCCACTTAACCTTACTCTCTTCATCAGGCCAAATAGCTCGCCATCGATGCCGTTCCCCTCCGAGAGCGTTCCATCGTAATCCATTATCAGGTACTTTACCTTCATACTCTCACTGTTTTGTCCAGTGCCTGTTGAATGTCCCATATCAGGTCCTCCGTCTCTTCGAGCCCCACCGATAGCCTTACGAGCGACTCCGATATTCCAGCGTTCTGAAGTTCTTGTTTGCTCATGGCACCCCCAAAAGCCGACGCCGGATGCATCGCGAGGCTTTCTGTGCCGCCTAGGCTTGGCGCGGCCCTGATCACTTTCAGTTCTCTCATGAACTTTAGTGTTTCGGTTTCTCCTCCTTTCAGTTCGAAGGATAGCACGGCGCCGTAGCCCCTCAGTATGCGCCTGGCTACTTCGTGAGACGGATGCGACGGAAGTCCAGGGTAAAACACCGCTTTAATCCTTTTGTCTTGTGTAAGGGTTTCGGCGATTTTCATGGCGCTTGCCTGCTCAGCCTCAACTCTCACCTTTAGGGTCTTTATTCCTCTTTCAACAAGGTACGCTGCGTGCGGGTCTATTATCCCTCCTAGCATCCTTCTCCAGTTCCAAACCTCGTCAATATCAAGTCCAACGATGGCACCCGCTATTACATCGTTATGCCCGGCCAAGAACTTCGTTGCGCTGCTGACAGATGCCTGCGCTCCGTAGTCGAGCGGCCTGAAGTTAACGGGAGTTGTAAACGTATTATCTAGGGCCAAATAGGCGCCAAACCGTGCGCACCTTTCCGCCAAGGCGGGCACGTCTATGACGTTGAGCGTTGGGTTTGACATGACCTCAGCAAAAACCATGGTAGTGTCGGTTGTTACGTTATCGATTAGCTGTCCTCCCTTAACTGCCTTAACTTTAACTCCAAACTTCATTAAGTTATTGGCGAGCGACAGCGTTAGACTATAAACTTCTGATGAAAGGAGCAGCGTTGATCCAGGCTTCAACTTCGAGAAGAAGAGCGAGGATATAGCGGCCATGCCTGATGAAAAAGCATACGACTCTGCTCTTTCATCATCACTTTCCAGGCGCTTAATTATGCCTTCGAGGGCTAAAACCGTTGGGTTATCCTCCCTGGAGTATCTCAGTGGATGACCGTGAACCATTGGTGCGTCATCAATGGGATATGGAAATATTGCGGTCTGGTAGATTGGGGGAATTATTGATCTTGGATTTATCTGATTTGCGGTTGAGTTAGCCTTTGTTGATAATCCGGTTTTCTTTTGCATGAGTGGCATTTGATGGTGCTTATAAGCGGTACGGGTCCTCTAAGATTCACCGTAGCACAAGCTGGTTTTAGTTTCGCTAAACTGAACTCGTCAACTTGAGGTTATAAACAACCTGAAAACAGCATACCTTTACCCGTTGAACGAAATTGGCCCAGATGTCAGCCTCCGTTAACTTGACGTGATTTGTCCTGAGTTTTGCCGGGCGTAATTCGTGTCCTCAATTTTTGAAAGGTTTTTGCCCCTCAGTAACCGTTCAGAAACCATTAAATAATATGGGAGCGTTTTAATAGATGTTAATGTCAGTTAGCTTAAGCTTAAAGAGGGTGATGCTGCGATGTCAAAGGTACCTGAAGGCGTTAGGACCCCTGCTGAGGGAGAGCTAATAGGAGTAGTAGTTCAGCTGCTTGGATTTGACAGGATACGCGTCAAGTGCATAGATGGAAAAACTAGGATGTGCAGAATTCCCGGGAAGATGAAGAAGAAAAACTGGATTCGCGAGGGAGACTACGTCCTCATCACTCCATGGGACTTTCAGCCAGATACTAGGGGCGACATAATATCTGTTTACACCAAGGAGGAGGTCAAGCAGCTGCAGGCGGCTGGAATAATACCATCTTCGCTTTCGACTACTGCTGGCGCATAGCTGTAATGGAGAAATCGCCATAGCATTGGAGAAGACTTAAATCTTGAGAAAAGCTTCATCTGTATGTCGTGTTCTAAGTACTTAGAGCCTTTAAAACAGCTCAAGGGAGCGGGGTGGTGCTTGTGAAATGGATCGAAGAGGAAAAATTCATAACAAAGGCAGATAGGGAAAAAATAATTAAGGATACAGAGCTTAGGGAATCCCTTGAAGGGGTTTTTGACTCGGTTACGTTGGGCTATGCCTATGACTTGATTAGAAAGGGCATAATAAAGAGATTTATAACTAACATATCTCAGGGTAAGGAAGCTAGAGTTTACGTGGCAGAGGGCGCGGAAGGATATTTAGCTGTTAAGATTTACTTTACCTCGGCATCCGAGTATTACAAAACTATGCCGATCTACATAGAAGGGGATCCTCGCTTCAACCGTCTTAAGAAAGGGGACAGGAGGGAAATCGTTGAAACTTGGGCTAGAAAGGAGTACGCCAACTTAACTGAGGCCTACGCCGCTGGAGTTCACGTTCCTAAGCCCATTTCGGTAAGAGGTAACATCTTGGTTATGCAGTTAGTGGGGGGTCAGGCACCCGCTCCCTTGATTAAGGACGTTCAAATGTCACCTTTGAGTTGGAAAAGGAGCTATAAACAGATCATAGATGACATTGAAAGGCTTGTGGTTCAGGCAGGACTTGTCCACGGAGATCTTAGCGAGTACAATGTGCTGTTTTATCGTCGTCCCTATATCATAGATATGGGGCAATCGGTAATGACCTCCCATCCTCGGGCCCAAGAGTTCCTGAGCAGGGACGTGAAAAACCTCAACGCCTTCTTCAGGAAAAAAGGGATAGAGTTAAAGGATCTCGTAAAAGATGACTTGATAGCGAAATGGCTAGCCTCTCGCCAGTGATATACGTTCCTTTGGATTCGAGTCTTCTTGGAAGAGTCTACGACATGTACGCTCTGACTGAGAAGGGAAAGCAGCAGGGAATAAAGCTGACCATGGATAAGGACAGGGGTCTGATTATAATGGAAGCTACCTCGCAATCGGCTGTTCCTTTGCTGCAAAGATACAAGGATGCGATAACGCTGCTTTCCTTCGGCGCCCCTTTCCAAGCGGCTGAGAAGGTAATCGGAGATGAGAGCGTTGTACTTCAGATCGATCTTGAGGACCCCATTCTCCCCAGCGGGGACATTAAAAGAATCCTGTCGAGACTGATAGGTAAGAAGGGTTCGGTGAAGCAGAGAATCGAGGCTTCAACTAATACTTCAATTTTTATAAAAGAGGCAAAGGTCGTTATAGTTGGTAGCTTCGAGGCTGTCGAAAAAGCAAGGGAGGCGATCAGGCGCATAGCCAGCGGTCAGCCGATCCCTGCCGTATATAAATACCTAGCCAACCTAAAATGAGAGTGGATTTTTTGCTATATTCTGGTCACGGTGAGGCGTGTTGAGCGAACAGTTTCAGGAACTAAACGTTGCTGACTTCTTCTACAAGAACAAGGACCTGGTTGGATTCGACAGCCCTCACAAGGCGACTTACATGATAGTAAGGGAACTAGTGGAGAATTCTCTTGACGCCTGCGACGGCCACAGAATTTTGCCCAATGTAAGGGTTACCTTATCTAAGGTAGAGGGCGAAGGAAATCAGGAGCGCTATCACATAAAGATAGTGGACAACGGAATAGGAGTTCCTCTTGAAGCGGTACCTTACGCCTTCGGCAAGGTGCTGTTTGGTTCCAAGTACTCCATGAGGCAAAACCGGGGGACATTCGGTTTAGGCGGGAAAATGTCAATGCTGTACGGTCAGATAACAGCTAACTCGAGAGTCACGATAACTACGAGCCAGGGAGGCAGCAAGATATACACGTTTGAGCTAAGTACCGACATAAGGACGAACACGCCCATAATATACAGACGTGAAGAGGCAGACAATAAGTCGCATTTCAGGGGAGTAAAGATTGAGTTCGACTTTGAAGGTGATTATGGCAAGGCTAGGGATAAGATAATTGAGTACTTCTACGAGACTGCAATGATACTGCCCTACGCGCAACTCACATTCATAGATCCCAATGGGACTCTTCTGTTTTATCCCAGAATAACGGAAAAGATGCCTAACCCGCCCGTGGAAACGCAACCACACCCACATGGGGTAGACTTGGAACTTTTGAAGCGTATGATGGCTGCAAATCCCCATACAAGCCTTCAGGTTTTTCTATCAAAAAACTTCCAAAGGGTTGGTGAGCGTACTGCCAAAGCCTTTCTGAAGTCTAACGGGTTTGATCCTCACATGGAGGTGTCCCAGCTCAGCACAAAACAGCTTACCAAGCTCGTAACGGCCCTAAGGGAGTATCCCGATTTCCTTCCTCCGGATCCGTCGTGTCTTTCGCCAATAGGCGAGGATCTTTTGAAGGAGGGAATAAAACGGCTTCTATCTCCTGAGCACGTTGTAGTTACGACGAGGCCTGCCCGTGCTTATGAAGGTAACCCCTTCATAGTTGAGGTCGGAATAGCTTACGGAGGTGCCGTTATGCCTCCCGACAAACCGGGCAAAGTTCAGCTTTACAGGTTCGCTAACAAAATACCGCTTCTCTACGATGAGTATAGCGACGTTTCGATGGCCGTCATACAGAACATAAATTGGAACCAATACAAGGTCAAGCTAGACGAGGCACCCATAGCTTTCATAACGCATATATGCTCTACCAAGGTACCGTACAAGACAGCTGGAAAGGAATACGTTGCGGCCAGACCTGAGGTTGAAAGGGAGATCGACCTGGCCATAAAGCAGGCAGCAAGGGAACTCAGGGTACAGCTGTCGCGCATGGAAAGGGCGGAGTACAGGGAGAGAAGGACGGAGGTCCTTAAAAAGTACTTATCAATGATGGCGAGCTTCTCCACGTTCCTTGCCGAGAAAACTAAGGAACCTGACGTGGACCTACTTCTAAGGGAAGGTAGTACCAAGAAACGCAGAAGAGGCGTGCTCCAGATGGTTGATGACCCGCCAGACGATAAGGAAGGAGAAGAGAAGGATAAAGCTTGAAAATGGCGAGCTGGTGAAGAAAACATGGAAAGGAACACTGATAGGAGCGAGTTCGCAAGGAAGGCTCTCAAAGATCTGGGTACGTCAATCTACAATCAAATGATCGAGGGACGCTTTCCAGAGGTTATGATTCCCAGCCGCCAGACAAATAACATATACTATGATCCGAAGCTGGAGCAGTACGTGCTAGGGGATAAGAAGGTCGTGAGAAGCGCCGATAACGTAAAGCACGTTAAGCCCCTTGCTCAGCTCCTATGGGTAGCGAGAATAGGTAAGGAGCTAATAGATTACGATAGGGTGTCCACTTTACGTGATCTATTTTACATGTCAAAGAACATCGACATAAACTTCGCAACTCAGCAGGAGTCGGATGAAGCCGTATACGACCTTGAGGCGCTTCTTTCCATGCCAAGGGAAAGTTTCAACATATTTCCTCATGATAGGGGAGCTATATTTGGCGACCTGACAGTGAGATATAGGGTAAAGGGATTCAAGGATAGCCTGATAAACCTTACCGATAACCCTGATGGGGTCAACATAGGCCCTGCGCTTGACAACGCTGAGCTTGTAAAAACGACGGCCGACAAGGTAATTGCTATAGAAAAAGGTGCGATATTTATACAGATGATAAGAGAGAAAGTTCACGAAAAGTTTAACGCAATTTTAATAGATACGACCGGGCAAGCATCTCGCAGTGCTAGGTTGCTCATAAGGCGGCTCAACGAGGAACTAGGTCTCCCAGTTTACATATTAACTGACTGCGATGTTTGGGGTGCTCACATAAGTATGGTCATAATTAGCGGGTCGGTCAACAGTGCTCACATAACTGGCCTTAACACTCCCTCTGCTAAATGGCTTGGCTTTTGGCCCACTGACATAAACAGGTACAAGGTGCCAACCATGAAGATGAAGGAGCTTGACTGGAAGCGGCTAGCCGAGCTTAAGGCAGACCCTCGTTACAAGGAAAAGTTTTGGAAAGAGCAGCTTGACGCCTTTGAGAGACTGGGCCTGAAGGCAGAATTGGAGGCCTTCAGCAGTAAAAACAAGTCCGTTAGTCAGACGTTTTTGGTTGAAACTTACATACCCGAGAAACTGAAGGAGCTGGGCGCAATATAGCATTGCTCGATTCATGAAATACCTTTTTTTATAACCCCTTATGTTTAAGGGAGAAAGATGCCTGGAGGAAGTAAGAAGCTTGTGCCAGTAAGGCAGGACCTGGTGGACGCGGTTTATGATATAGCTAGGGAAGAAGGCAAAGCCCCTTATGACTTGATAAATGACATATTCAACCAGGCGCTTAGGGCTCATAAAATGGGAAAGGATCTGAGCGAGATAGTGGACGCGTACGAATTAATAGAGACAGAAAAGGGATCTGGTTCCGTCATAATAGGATCTGACATACTCTACTACATGATCAACAGACTTTATCCGACAGAAATGGACAAAATAGAGAAAATGTACTTTGAAAGGGGAAAATGGTATGGGAATTACCTATACGCAAAGTTCTTTGGTTCCGATAGCTCCGGTGACGCGTTGGATTCCATAGTAAACATGTTGAAGTTCTCCCTTTGGGATGTTTCAACAATAGAATACAAGAGAAAGGGCGAGGAGGTGTCTCTTTCGTGCATAGCGCCTCACCTCTCTGAGGAGGGTACGGAAGTTCTCACGTACTACCTAAAGGGGGTTTTCAGTTCTCTTGGCTACGAGGCTAAGGCCGAGAGCGTAAACAAGGGCATAATAATGATTAAGTTCACCTTACAGCTAAAAAGCCAGTAAGTTTTGCTGAGCCTGAGTTTGGCCTTGCCGGTATCGCTTCAGGCTTCTTTTATCTGTGCCGGTTGACTGATCTGTTTTCCATGGCGTTATGCCATTGGGGCTTACGCGTATTAGGCCAGCCCTTTCAAGAGCGCTTAGGTAGTTGAACGTGGTTTGAGGGGCTAAGCCGAATTTCTGGCTGCAGAAGGCTACTGCCTCTTCTTCCGTTATGTTTCCCTTATGCCTTATGAACTCGAGTAATTCTTCCATCCTATCCTTGGCTGATCCTCTCTTCTTCATAGGTTGTACGTGGCATTAGGGAAAAACCTTGGCTTTTCATTTGATCTGATTTGATCGAAAGCTATATAAATATGGCTTTTTTGACCCAAAATGTCTGAAAATGCTCTTAAATCGGAATCTGTAGGTCTCTGGGAACTGGTTTTTCAAAGCATGGGGCAAATAACCCCGATAACCATACTTTCGGGGCTTATACTGAGCATAGTGGGCTTTTCCATGGGGGCAGCGCCCCTAGTGATGGTCATATCTATGTTGGCTGTGCTTCTCTCCGCTAACACGATCTACCAGTTTTCAGGTAGGGTTGCTCACGCAGGAGGTTACTACGCGTACGTGGCTCATGGTTTAGGGACAAGGGTGGGTGTGTTCACCGGGTTTCAGTACGTACTCTACCAGGTAAGCAACCTAGCGCTGGAATACCTAATAGTTGCGTGGGGATTTTCAAAGTCTATTAATTACGCGCTTGGTATTCAGCTCCCGATATGGGCTGGAGTTGTTTGGATATCCGCGATGACGGCGTTATCCTACTACCTTATGTTGAGAGGAGTTAGACCGTCGCTGAGACTATCCCTTGTGCTCGGAGCGATCCAGGTGCTATTTATATTTGCTTTATCTGCGTTTGTGATCGCACGGGCCCCAGACGTAAGCTTAGCCCCCTTTTTGCCCTCATCTAGTCCTAATGGGTGGCAGGGCGTCTTCATAGGTTTTATAGCTGGAGGTTATCTGGCTTTTGCTGGGTACGGTTCGGTAGTACCCATGGGCGAGGAGGCAAGGGCCCCCAAGGAAACCATAAGAAAAGCTGTGCTTTACGCAGTTCTTCTGGCTGGGTTTGCCTTTATAATCGGTTCATATGCGATGGTTGTTGGATACGGTCTATCGAACTTATCCTCTTTCACTTCGGAGGTCATTCCAGGCCTTATAATAGCTAGGCGCTTCATGGGTGTAATTGGGGCTTACGCATTCATTATCGTTGGTACTTTTCTTTCGACCTATGGAACTGTTGTGGGTATGGGTACTCCTCTCAGCCGGGTCATATTTTCCCTAGCGCGCGATGGTATATTTCCCAGATATCTTTCTACGGTTAAATCCGGAAATCCTACGGCCGCAATAAACGCAACCTACCTTATCTCAGTATCTTTGGCAGTGCTGGTAGGGCTTGCTTTCTATGAGTCATTCGGCTTCTACACCGGGATATACTACGCGTGGGCAATATTCGGTATAATCGCTACGCTATCCAATTTGCTGATTCATATCCTTTCCAACGCGTCGCTATCGATTTTGTCAATAAGGAATAGAACAAGATGGCTTTCTTGGCTTGTTGCTCCAACAGCATCCACGGTAATAATGCTAATCGCTTATTACTTTTCCCTTATGGGATTGGGTTGGCCATTTGAGCTTGCGCCTCTCTCCTTCATTTGCTGGAGCGTCATTTCTATCCTTTGGGTTTTCAGACTTAATCGGAAGCGCTCTCAGGTAATGTGATATGATAGACCTTCTTCTGAGCAATGGTAAGGTATTTTATCGTGGAAGGTTTGAAGAACTTGACATTGGAATTGACGAAGGTAAAGTAGCTAAGATAGGAAGGGTCACGGAGCAAGCTCATAAGGAGATCGATCTTAACGGACGCGTGGTGCTCCCCGGCTTTATTGACAGCCACACGCACATGCTTCACCTGGGGCTTCAGAAGTTGAGGCTTGATTTGTCTGGGTGTAAAAGCAGGGATGAGGCCATTGAAAAGGTCGCCAAGCGCGCAAGCGAGCCCGGCACCAACGTTGTTATTGGTTATGGATGGGATGAATCAGCATGGAAAGATAAATTTTACCTTACCAAGGATGAACTTGACTTTACTGAGAAGCCCGTGGTACTTTACAGGCGCGACGGTCACATGGCTACGCTTAACTCAAAGGCCTTGAGGAAGCTTGGAATAGAGCGCCAAGATGGCATACTTAAGGAAGATGAACTGGACCTTCTAGCTAGCTTGGTATCCCCGAGCATAGAGGAGATCGTAGCGGCCCTAAGATTGGCTTTCGAGACAGCTCTTAGAGAAGGCGTGACGGCTGTGAGGGACTTCGTTGATCGCGCTACCGAGGAGGCTTATATAAATATCAATCCTCCAATCAGGGCTTATAGGTCGATTTACGTAGATAATTACTTTGGGGGCTTTGGCGGGGAGACGGCGTGGGGAGTCAAAGCCTTCCTAGACGGCTCCATAGGAGCCATGACAGCGGCACACGAAGGGTGGCCCGATTCTAACCTGAAGTTCGACGAGGCAAAATTTGTAAGCTTATCGAGGTCCTTTTGGGATCGTGGTCTACCAGTTGCCGTTCACGCCATAGGAGAGAGGGCCGTAGCGGTCGCGCTGGCAGCGTTCAGGAACGCACCCATAAGGAACTCCATTGAGCACTTTGAGTTGGTTCACGACGAAATGCTTGACGATGTAGGCAATTCCTTCATATCATCACAGCCAAACTTTCTCCAGTGGGCTTTACCAGGAGGGCTATATGAGAATAGGCTTGGTTCGAAGTGGCTTGAAGAGAACAACCCGTTTAGCGAGATGCTTAGAAGAGGACTTGACGTGGCATTTGGATCTGATTGTATGCCCTTCGGGCCAAATTACGGCATTTATTACGCTATCTCATCTCCATATCCGAGGCAGCGCATAACACTTGAGCAAGCTATTGATTGCTACACCGTAGAGGGAGCCAAGTTGCTTGGCAACCCGCTCATAGGCTCTCTGGAGGAGGGGCACTATGCCGACGTAGCTATATTTGAGGAATCATATGGTAGAGATCCTAAAGCGTTGAAGGACGAAAAACCCCTTATGACCTTGGTTGGCGGCAGGAAGGCTTACTCTTACCCAGGCATAGGGCTCAACTTATAGCTAACTGTTGCTTTTTTAGCGAACCCTGCGCATAACGCATAAGAAGGAGCTGTTAGTTCACCAAAAATTGAAGAAATGCTTAAAAAGGTGTGCATTTTTCGTCCAAAATGGTGTTCGCGTTATCAGAGGTGACGGTTTCTTAAATGGAGCAGAAGGCAACGCTACGTAAGGACTCTTTGTCCTTATGGCACGTCGTCGCCCAAGGATTAATTTCTAATGGTCCGCTCTCCGCCGCTGCGGTGGCTCTTACAGTGGCGGCGTCCTATGCGTTGGGCGCTACGCCACTGGCCTATACACTCGGCATAAGCTTGGTGTTACTGTGGATAAACACGCCTTACCAATTCAGCAAGTACTTTGCGAGTGCTGCTGGGGTTCACTATTACGTCCACAAATCTGTGGGCCCTGGGGCAGGTTACCTCGCTGGCCTAAGCTACGCCACTTATTACACGGCTCTTTTGCCGGCAAACGCTCTGTTCATAAGCGTGCTCATAAACACGGTCTTATCGCAGTTTGGTTACTCTCTGCCATCTTATGCTTGGATTCCCTTGTTCCTGTTGTATCTTTTGCCACCCGCCCTGATGAACTACTTGGGCATAAGACCTTCGCTTAACTACGGCATAGTGACGGCATTCGTTGAGATCGTAACGCTGATAGTGGTGAGCTTGCTCATAATAGACAAGGCTGGTCCGGCAAATACCCTTGCAGTTTTCAACTATAAGCTTGCTTCGGGTGGGCTTAGCGGCTTTGCAGTGGGCATGCTAGTTGCCGGCTTTGGTATGTCTGGCACAACGGCCACGGTTTACCTAGGAGCTGAGGCCAAAACGCCGCATGAAACCATAAAGAAGGGTCTCCTTATATCTACGCTCTTAGTTGTGTTCCTTTACATCCTTGTCTCCTATGCTATGACCATTGGTTGGGGCTATACGGACATGGCATCTTTTGCTGCCTCAGGGGCACCGCTATTCGTGGAGCTGTACAAGTACGCGGGTATTTGGCCTGAGTTGATCATAGCTGCTCTGACGGTTAACAGTTTAATAGGATTGGTCACCGCATCGATCATCGTCTCCAGTAGGCTCTTCATGACTTTCGGGAACCAAGGATTGTTGCCGAAGAGCCTAGCAAAGGTTGACAGAGCGCATAGAACGCCGAGCGCTGCCATACTTTTCACCACGATTGTGGGGATCGTAACGGGAATAGCCCTGGGCATTGCATGGGGTGTTATCACAGCTTATTTCTATTTCATACTGTTGGCTACAATAGCTGAGTTCACGGGCCATGCAATTGGAAATGTAGCCCTTTCGGTTTTTTCGTGGAGGAAGCACATAAAGGACTTCCTTCTATATTACGTATTGCCTGTTGCATCGCTAATAACAGTCATATTTGGAATCTTTTACACGTTTTACCCAGTATCTTACCCAACGGTATATGCGCCAATTACCATGGCTGTCATACTCATCATAGGTTATGTTGAGTACGCGGTAATCTCAAGGAAAGGAGAAAGAACTTTGCTAAGCCAGGGAATAGAGGAGCTTTCATCCGAGTCCAATCAACAACGGAGCTGATGCTCAGCAGGACTCTCTCAGAAGCAAGGCTTGATGATTATTTTTATTGTCAACGCATTATGGCGTGTTAGTCAACTCATAACGGGGACTTAGGAGAAGCGACTTTAAAGATCAGTATACTTTTATATAACGGCGTCATTTTAATTGAGATGGAACTCAAAGTAGGCAACACGCGCCTAGTTAGGCTCCGCTCGCTTGGCGATAAGCCAGAGATCTACGCTAAGCTGGAATGGGAAAACCCCTTTGGTTCCGTGAAGGACAGGGCTGCTTACTTCATGCTCAAAAAGGCTTTGACCGAGGGGCGTTTATCATCAAAAAGGGTCATGGAGGCCACAAGCGGAAATACGGGTGTGGCTTTGGCCGGTATGTGCAAGTTCTTGGGTCTGGAGTTCACCGCGGTTGTGCCAGAAAGGGTATCACCAGACGTCAGAATGAAAATAGAAAGCCTGGGAGGACACGTCATAATTGTAAAAGAAGGTACCTATCCGAATGAGGGCGAGGGTACATCTCAGGCCATAAGGTACGTGAAAGAAAACTCCAGCGGTTACTTTGTCCCAAATCAGTTCGAGAACGAGGCTAACTTCGAAGCGCATTATTTTGGCACGGGGCCCGAGATATGGCGCGAAATCGAAGTGGACTACCTTGTGGCTGGCATGGGGACTGGGGGAACCATAACGGGAGCTGGGAAGTACATGAGCGAGAAAGGAGCTGAGGTCATAGGTGTAGAGCCTAAGAGGTCGTTTAGGGTTCCGGGGCTTAGAAACATAGAGGCCAATGGGATGTCCCCGCTCTTGGAGAGGCGCTTTGATGTGGTAGATTACGTGGTAAAGGTAGACTCGAGCGCCGTTAACCTTGTGACCCAGATCGCAGAAACGGAGGGTTTATTCATTGGCATTTCATCCGCTGCTGCGCTTGCGGGGGCCTTGAAGCTTCTCAAGGGGAAGCCTGGGAGAGCTGTCGTCATATTTCCAGATTCTGGCTGGAACTACATTGCAGTTTACGAGAAAATGGGAATAAAGATTAGCGGTAAAGCGGTCAAGAGCCTTGAAGCTCCTCCCTTGCCTTGATACCTGTTTGTGAAGACGACGCACGCAAGCGTACATAATGAATCAGCTTGATCCCTATGTAGAATGTGATCAGGGCGATGAGGACGATGGAAAATGGAACCATATACGCGTTTATCCACATTGAGATCAGCTCCCAGTTTGATCCCAGAATAAAGCCGGCGTAGATGAGGCAATAGTTCCAGATTGCCGAGCCCGCGAGCGTGTAGAAAATAAAAGATCCTCTATCCATGGCAAAGATGCCAGCAGGTATAGAGATAGCTGCGCGGAGTCCTATGACGAACCTAGCTAAGAGCACCGTTAAGTTTCCGCGTCTTTGGAACCAGTCGGTGGCAACCCTCAAGTGTTCCTCTTTGATCAGAGGGAGCTTTGTAACGGACTTGCCGAGTCTAAGGCCTAGCTCGTAATCTATCATAGAGCCCGCCATGGAGCCGATCAACGAGGCAAGGAAAGCCAGGTAAAGGTTCATCTTTCCCTGGTAAACCAAGTAACCTGCAAGCGGTAGGATTACCTCGCTTGGCACGGGTAATGAAGCGCTCTCCAAGGTCATTAGGAAGATAAGACCTGCATAGCTCCAAGCACCAACTGCCTGTGTTAGCCAAGAGAAACTTTGACTGGCTATTCCGGATATAGGAGGTAGGTAATCATCTAGATCGTAAAAGTAAAAGGTTGCGTAAGCGAGGGCCAGAAGCATAAAGAACATGAGAATCAATGAGGCCTTCTTTACGTTGTTCACTCTATTTTTGAGGAGCTCAGCCTTAAATGCTTTGAGTATGAGGGCCGCGTGCCTTAAGCACTGCTTGCTGCTTATGATATGTACGACTACGATACGTTTAGAAGCGCCATAAAGGCATTTGAGGCAGAGCTATCGAAGATTAACACCTCCAAGAGAAGCTTTCCGGGATATGAGGTATACAAGGAAATAAACTTCGTTGAACCGGAGCCAGTTGTTGACTTTGAGCTGGCCTTTTGTGATGGCGGTAATTACCCTATATTTATGAGCAACTATTTCGTGTTTCAGATGAATCGGGTTTTTGCCTCCGCATGGAAGGGAAGGAAAAGGATTAAGTACATATCTGTTGACTTTCTAACTCTTACTCGGTGGACGGCTGAAGGTTTTTCTAGCTCAGTATATCCTCTTAAGTCCAATTTACAAGCTCCTTCTTTTGATTTTCTTCCCAGGGAAGCGGATACGGTCGTCCAATACAGGGAGCTTAGAGGGCTTGATGCTCTGAAGGCAGCTTCGCAACTTCCAAGAAGGATTGCGGAAAAAAAAGTTGCAAAAGCGTTAATAAGCGACTACACGCTGGTTCTTGATGGACTTCTGCAACCTGAATGCCAGGCAGAATGGGATGCAATATCCGAAATTCGCTCACTTTCAAAGGCCGGCGGTCACCTGGTGGCGGGCTTTGCGAAAACTGCAGCTCTCATGGACCCAGGCGTTTTCCCCCTTGGTATGCTTGACAGGGAAGGTGAATGGTATGTCCGTCTTGCTAGGGTAACATCCAGGGATAGTGACCTTTATGCCGCAAAGTTGCATAGAGTAGCCCTTACTCCTTACTTCGTTGAGCTGGTTGCCGGTGATGAGCGTTCCATTAGCGATTTTTTCAATGCCCTATTTTCGGACTCCCTTGATCCTCATCTTCCAGGTTATCCTCACGGACTCATAGATGCCGATAGGAGCGCCAGGGTTGGTACGCGGGAGATCGAGCGTCTCCGGAGCGAGGTGCTTCGCGTTATGCAGCCAGAACTTGCAAAGGCCGTTTTGCGCGGAGAAAGGACACTAACTACGCACGACCTTTTAAATGCCCTTAACTCAATATAGGTCATGGATAGGGAGGAAGTAGGCCTCATAGCTGGGGGAGCTTTTGGTCAGATAATTCTTCGTAAAGATAGCGATAAAGAGTTGGAACTAGGCGAGCTCTTGGTCTACGAAAAAGGTAACAAGAAGCTAATATTAAAGGTCGTTGACCTGGTTCATGGTTCCACGTTGCCTCAGGCCTCGGTGGACATGGCGCAGGGATACGCGAGAGAGGAGGGCATGCCGCCCTTATCCGTTTACGAGTCTGATCAGAAGGTCTCTTATTTTACAAGGGCTGTGCTTAAGCCGCTCGTTGAGATAAGAAATGAGGGAGCCACGCAGAACATAATGGTACCAAAGAGCATTCCCAATTGGTGGGAAGGAGTTAGGAGGGCAAGGCCTGACGACTTCGGTTTTCTGCGTACGGATGGTGTGTTCTTGGGATACCTAAGAAATGGTTCTAAAGTGTTGAACATAGAGGTCAGGGTCGCTCCTGAGAGGCTTGTGGTGCATCATCTCTTGGTAGCTGCAAGCACCGGAAAAGGCAAGAGTAACTTTGTTAAGGTTATGCTGAACTCGCTGGCGCAACAGGGGTGCTGTGGCGCCTTTGTTGTAGACCCGCACGGCGAGTACTGGGGAGCTCATGAGGAAGGGTTAAAAGTGCTCGGCGATAAGGTTATGCTTTTCTCTCCAAACCCCCCGCCCGGAGGAATTACCCTGAGAATCCATGTGGATTCGTTGCTTCCTGAGCACTTCTCCGGAATAACCGAGCTAAGCGACGCACAGGAGGAAGCGCTTCAGATGCTCTGGAAAACGCAGCGTGACAAGGGATGGCTTTCTAGGTTCCTAGGTTCTGAGGTTTTGCCTAACGTAGCAGGGGTTCGTCCCTCAACACTTGAGGTGCTAAGGAGAAAGCTTAGGTTGATACTTTCATGGGAAGACGATCATGGAGTGTTCACGAGCGAGGGCGGTGAGCTAACTGTGAAGCACATTTTGGATTATCTTGATGACAGAAAGATAGTTATAGTGGATACTTCATCCGTTGCGGAGGGAGCCGAGCTCCTGATTTCTAACGCCATTGCAAGCGAAGTGCTAAAGGAGCATCAGCGCGCGAGGACACGTGGAACATTGGATCAGTTGCCTCCCATCGGGATAGTTATTGAAGAAGCTGCCAGAGTTCTTGCTGAAGGAGTTGAACCCAATGTCCTTGAGAGGATAGCCAGAGAAGGGCGCAAGTTTAAGGTGGGACTTATTGCCGTCACACAGCTTCCGTCCCTGATACAGAAGGAGCTCGTGGCCAACATGAATACAAAGGTAATACTAGGCAATGAAGCGAAAACGGAAAGGGAAGCGCTAATAAATTCATCACCTCAGGACCTTTCAAACGAGGAAGAGGAAATAGCGCAACTTGACGTGGGAGAGGGCATAGTTACTAGTTCTTTTCTCAAAATGGCCGTTCCAATTAAGGTGCCGTTGTTCGAAGAAGTAACAAGGGTTGAGGGCAGGATTAGGTCGAAGTTAGCGTTAAGCGTGCGACAAAGTCGATAGTTTTATGAGAATAAAGGCAGTCCGCTTGAGGCTTTTATCTGCCTGCTTACCCAAGCCTTCACTTCTGTTTCTAAGGTTCACTCTGTGTGGCGCGGAGATCCTTTGGGTTTCTCTTAAGTTGAAGGCGGGAATGATAAGTGATCCTTTACGTAGCTGAGGTGCAAGCTGAGGGGGTTATCCATAACAATGCCTTAGTGGTTATCACTATGATCCCATTGGTGCTCAGCATAAAATTTCTCATGGTCCCGCGCAACTGATGTTCGCTGTTAGGCTAGAGCTTAAGAACGGGACCCATAACTCTGATGAAAATGGGACTTGCGAGGGACTTTGTGGCCATAACGAAAATGCCTCAAACTGCTGTACTTACTTTCACGGCGCTTATAGGTTATATGACGCCTCGGGCTCCGTTTTCAGCTCAGAGGCTTTTTATAGTGCTCATTTCTGAACTGGCGGCGATCTCTGGAACTACCATGGTAAACATGTATCATGACAAGGATATTGATATCATAATGTCAAGAACGAAAGCGCGGCCGATACCATCCGGAAGAATGGCCGCTCCCGCCGTGCTTGCGTGGGGTTACTTGTTGTTCTGCGCTGGTTTGCTTCTATCGCTGCTGGTCAGTTACGTTTTCGCCTTAACGATATTCGCTGGCTATGCCTTTGACATATGGGTTTACACTCTGGCGTTAAAGCGCAGAAGTGTTTGGAACATAGTATTTGGGGGTGTGGCCGGAGCCATGCCCATTTTGGGGGGATGGGTGGCCAGAACTGGAAGCGTCGGCCTAGGGGGCATTCTCATGTTCTCTCTGATAATGTTCTGGATTCCCCTACATACTTGGGTTATAGCGCTTATCAACAGGGAAGATTATAAGAAGGCCTGCATCCCAATGGCATCTCTCACATCAAGTGCCAATACAGTTTTCCTCCTGTTGTTTTTCACGCTTGCTGCTTTTTTCTTCGTGACGGTAGAGATGGCGCTTATTGGGATAACGACCTTCATTACTCCGCTTATATCGGGAGTGATGATAGCTTTGCTCATGTCTCTTATCTATCGCTCGGTTGTTCAAGGAGCTACTTCGCTCTTGCGTCCCTCTCAGATGATCGCCCACGTTTTTCTTCTAACAACTTTGCTCTCTATATTGATGGTGGCCATAGCCTAGGCTTTTTGAGTCAGATGTTGCCCTTTTGAGTGAAATTACGAGATCGCCAAGAGGCGTTTTGTAGGTCTCTTTGTGAGGCCTAGAACGTGTATGCTCTGTGGAAGGTTGCTATGGTTGACTAACTACGCCGTGGATCAAGCTGTTGTGCGCGGTCAACACGCTAATCATTCTTGGTTTGCCGCGAGAATAGAAATCCCTAAATATGAATTTTGTTTAATAGCTGGAAATGGAAAAAGCTCACAGGTCTATTTGGTTCGAGGATCGCTTCAATGCTATATCCTTGATGACTTACATGTTGATCGTCCTTCTGCTATCGGCTTTTTTGGCCGACTGGTTTCCGTTAGGGGATTTCTCTTTTGGGACGGTTGAATGGTACCACGCGGTCATGATACCCTTTACGCTGTTTCTAATGATAGTTGCGGCTTACGCGGTTGACTTAGATAGCAGGGTAAGGGCCGTGCTCAACTTAAGCACGTATCCGGTTATACTGGCGACTCTTTTAGGTATAGCTTTTGTGGGCTCGTCCATAGGCACGCTTGCTGAGGGAGTAAGAGATGCTTGGGTCATGCTAGTGGCCTTAATTTTCAACATCGGATTGTTCGTCTTTCCCTTCAAGAGGAGAGATAGGTTAAAGCAGATATACGGTGCATATCTGCTACTTTTGGCGGCCTCCTTATCGGCGACGCTCGCTGGACTCTATGGGCTTCTGGTAGCGCAGGGAATGTTTGTTGGATACTCTTCTATGCCCTTCCTTCAATCTTACATAAACGGGCTCGGGATAAACGCTACCACTTTTGAGGGAAATCTTGTCACATCCCACTCACACGAAATGCTTCCCGCGGTCATGGGCGGCATAGTCGCACTTACGGCACTTTTGCTGCATTACGAGGAGCTCGACGCAAAGAAAAGGAAACTGGTAAACGTTGGATCTCTAATATCGACTTTTGGAGTCGTAAGCATGAGTTACCTTTACCTCATATCCGGTCTCGGTACTTACAGCATACCTGCTATAGCTACATCTGGACCTGGGGGAGTAAATGGGCTTGCGCTGGACGATAGCCAGACAGGCATAGTGGGATGGGGAGCTCTGGTGGTGCTGGTTGGCCTTTGGCCTCTGGTAAAGAAGAGCGCGGTTAGGGTTGCCTCCGTCCTCACCTGGGTGTTTGCCATGCTAGCGCTGATCGGAATAGGCTACTACATTGAGTTTAACGAGAGCTACTACGGATTTGGTTCTCCTGGCGTACCTCCAAATGGTGGTCCAGGCTTTGCCCATGATGACGCTTTCATGAGCGGACACCTAATGTATCCATTCTTCTTCTTGCCCATGTTGGCAGCGATCACGATATACCTCGACAAAGCGCTTCCAGAAGGGTCCAAGGTGAGGTCCATCGTTTACTGGCTCTCGGTTTCAGGTATGATTTTAGGGCTTTTGGGGCTCGTGGTATTCACAGCATTCTTGGTGCCTTACGTTGAAGCGGCAGGAATAGTGCTTATGGGCATAGCGATGGCTGCTGGCCTCTCCGGACTTTATGCTCAGAGATAAAGGCGATATTGGTAAGCCGATTTATTAGGTAAACAACAAGTATATTTTTTAAAACCGCTAACTCATTGCTTACCTTGGGTTACTTACTGAGCATATAACTGGCGTTCAAAAGGCGATACCATTTGACGCTTTCGGATGAGTTCACCGCCTAAGTTCTACCGTTACAACCTGCGCCTCACTCTTCAAGGGACAATGTCGTCTTTTGGACACATTATGACAGGGATTATCGGTGGTGAGCGAGCCCATGACCGCACTGGAGGACCTCTAACTTGGTGAGGCTTCAATTGCTTAGGCTTTTATTTTCTTGCACGAATTACCTGTGCGCAAGTCGAACTTCGACTACTTCTTTGTTTATTTGATCATGATCACCGAGGTCATACTCTTCAGGTTTGCAGCGGAATCGAGGCGCATTCGTTCACCGAAATCTGCGTTCTTAGCGCTAGGTTTCATAGTTCTATCTATTCTGGCTCTTGGCCTTTTCTTAATAACTTTCGGTCTCTCACTTATTTTGGGCGTATTTTATCTGTTTCCTTCGAGGTTTCTTGGGAACTTACTTCTGTTGATTGTATCCGTTTACGGTTCATATTCTAGGTCTTTGGAACGATCACGTTTTGCGAGTTTACGTGGAACCTCGCAAAAAGACGAAGAGAATGAATCCTCTTCAAAAAGCTGGAATTGCGCATGGCTGTGGACATCAGGCCTCAGTTGCCCAGATGTCGTGCTAGGGCTTAAATGTGTCTTTGTCCACGTCTCTGGCGCACGTTGATAAGGCTACCGGGGCATGAGGGTTCGTGCCAAATTAGCTGGGCACATGCATCTTTGAGAATTCTGTGGGGCTGGTTTTCATGCCCTTCCTCGGAATTGAGCATCGAATTACGCGACAGCTTACTTCGTGCGAAAATGCCGAGAAGGTCTTTAAGAGCTTTCTGCCTCATGCCTTCATGACATCCCGTATTGCAAGCTAACTCATGCGAGTTTGCAACCCAAGTCAGTCGTTTAGCTCTAATCACTAAGGTGTGTACGTAGTCTGGATCCTCAAGGGAGGGCTAGCAAAAGCCTAACTCAGGCAAATTTAGCTCTGGTGCGCGGGGAAAAGTTAATCTTGGTTATGATCTTGCCGCTCTGGGGAATAATTAAATGGAGAACTTACCGTTGCATGGCTCAAAGTTAGCTAATCCCTCTAAGTTATAGGCCTCGCAAGGTTTTTTAGCTGGCTGGCCTCCTCGTTACATGGAAGAAGCTTTCTTTGCACATGCGGCTGATGCTCACCTAGGGGCTCAGGACAGGGTCTTCATGAAGGAGGGTGAGCGCGCTGCCTTCGGAGACCTCATCGATAACTGCATAAAGGAACACGTCGATTTTCTGCTGCTTAGTGGTGACCTGTTTGACAGCAACGTTCCCTCAATGACCATCGCAAGCTTTGTGGCCCAAGAGCTAAAAAGGCTCAAGGAGCAAGGAATCCCTGTCTACGAGATACATGGAAGCCATGATAACTCCCCGACTCACTCTTCCATAATTGAGGTCTTAGAGGGCGCTGGCTTGTTGATTAACGCTAGCCGCATGGTAGCCAGAGGTGACCTGATCTCGCTTGACCCTGTGATCGATAGGACGGGCATAAAGATTTACGGTATGCCTGGCCTCAGAGAGGGCCGCGAAAGGGAGTTCTACGAAATTTTAGATAGGGAAAAGATTGAACGTGAAACTGGTAAAAAGATCTTCATGTTTCACAGCGCCATAAGTGAGCTAAGAACCGGAAGGTTCGCTAAGATGGAAGCCATTCCTCTCTCGTTTCTTCCGCGCAACTTTTCGTACTACGCTGGCGGTCACGTGCATTTTAGGTCTGTTAATGAACTTTCTGGCTTTGGAACATTAGTTTATCCAGGTCCTCTTTTCGCGGGATGGGGTATCGATGATATAACAGATTACTCGAAAAATGGGGGTGGATTTTTCCTAGTTCACCTTGGCAGTGAGGTTGAGGTCAATTTCGTAAAGGAAGAACCCGTGAAGATCACTATCGTGGACAAAAGCGCCGATGGGCTTTCATCGCAAGAATACCTCAAGGAGCTTGAGCCAGATAAGGATTACTCGGGCGCCATGGTAGTTCTCAGGCTTCATGGAAAGCTCAAGTCGGGAAAAGTTGCTGACATATCATCTGAATACCTGAGGGCAGCTTACGCCAGGGCCGGCGCTAAGGACGTCATAATAAGCAGAGGCGAGTTGAACGGTCCCGAGCAAAGGATAGTTAGGGTCGGTACTGTGTCGCAACTTGAAGAATCGCTTATAGCGGAAAACGTTAAGCCACCGTTTAAGCCAGAACTTGCAAGAGAACTTCTTGAAGTTCTCTCCAGAGAAAAGCTGGAGGGGGAGACGGATTCAGATTACGAGGAGAGGCTCGTCGGCGAAGCTGAACGCGTCATAGAGAACTTCCTTTCACAGAAGAGAGGGAAGAAAATATGATAATCGAATCCTTAGAAATGGAAAATATAAGAAGTCACCGCTTAACCAGCGTTCACTTTGATGAGGGCGTAACTCTCATCGAGGGAGACGTTGGTAGCGGGAAGAGCTCCATGCTGAAAGCCATACAGTTTGCACTTTTTGGAAGTGGAGACCCAAAAAGCCTTCTCAGTTATGGAAAAGAAGATGGAAGGATATCACTGGGATTCCGCATTGGCGAAAGGCGTTACGTTGTAACTCGCTCCTTGCACAGGGTTGGAGACAAAGTGCGTACCACAAAGGGATATTGGCAAGGCGATAGCGGTATGGTGCCGATGTCTGTCTCCCAACTTAACGAGAAAGTTATGGATGTCCTGGGGATAAAGGGCTCTGAAAGGGCTAGAAGGTTACCCATATGGGAGTACGCATTTTACACGCCTCAGGAGAGGCTGAAAGCGATTCTCTCCGACAAGGAAGTTAGGTCAAGTGCCATTAGTGCTGCGTTCAACACTCAGAAGTACAGGAGGGCAGTGGCCAATGCACAGAAGTTAGCAGCCTATTTTTCTAATGAGGCCCTCAAGTATGACAGTTTTTCATCTGATCTTGAGGCAAAAGAGAAAGAGCTCGAGGAGTTAACGAAATCCGCTGTTGAGCTCGAGGAAATGCTCAAAAAAGCTGAGAACGAGTTAAACGCCGCAAGGCAAGACGCTGAAAAGGCAAGGCTCGATTACGACCTTGCCAATAAGGCTTTAAATCAGGCCTCGCTTAAGGCCTCTCAGCTGCAGCACGAGTTCGACCTGATGCAGTCAGATATGAAACGCGATGACGCATTAATTCAGGAACTCAAGGCCCGTATCGAAGCCAACAAGGCAAAAATTGATCAAATCACGCGCAAACTTTCAGCGCCTATCCCTAAATTTAGGCCTTCCTCTCAAATCAGGAAAGAGATCGAAGAACTTCGGGATCAGGTCTCTACTGAGAAGAGCAAGGTAGCCTACATGAGTAAGCGCTTGGAGGATTATCAAAGAGCTCTAAGCCAGCTTCCAGAAAGACCTCAGCTGCCCCTGAAATCGCTGCGGGACATAGAAAGAGACCTGGATAGAGCGCAGGACCAACTTAACGGCCTGAAGAGCTTGGACATGGAATTAGGGCGCTTGAGCGAAAGTTACAACGAGATGGAGCAAAAAGGAAGATGTCCCTGTTGTGGCAGGGAAATCGATAAAGAATTGGCGATGAAGCTAAAGGAGAGCGCAACTCGTAAGCGGGAAGAGCTAAAAAAGCAGCTATCTGATCTAAGCGAGCAGATAAGTAGGCTCAAGGTACAGCGGGATGAGCTCGTTGAGTTACAGCACAAGGCCGACCTTTATGAGAGCCAGCAGAAAAATCTCAAGGAGATCGAGGGTGAGCTCGTTAACCTCCTAAGGGATGAAGGCTTGCAGGAACAGGAAGGTTTGGTCATGGGCATTCAAGAGGCGATCGAAGCCATAAAGAAAAGGATTGATTACATGCTATCTCAGGTTAGTTCCCTGAACGAGGAGCTGAATAGTTCGATTGCTTTAGAAAAAGAAATAAGCCTGAGGCATCTCCTTGAAAGCGAAAAAGAGGAGATCGAGAGGAGCCTTGAGAACGATAGCGCCAGGCTTTCTAAGCTGAAGGATGAGCTAATGCAAAAAGAGGAAAAACTCAAGCTGATCGGGTCTCAGCTTCAAGCAGCGGTTTCTGAGCGGGATGCAGCTTTAGCCGCCGCAAACCGCGCAAAAGATTATTATCAAAACGCGGGCGAGAGGCTCCAGGAGAAGCTTAGCACTTACAGCTCTCTTTCGGCTAAGCGGGACGAGATTAAAAAAAGGACAGAATCCTTGAGCAAGGAGGTTGAAGACAAGAGAGACGCTAGGAACCGCGCGTGGGAAGCTAAAGAAGTAGTGAACTGGCTCAGGGAGGTTTTAATACCTCTGATAGCTGAGATAGAGCAGGAGGTCCTTGCTAGGCTTAACCAAGAATTCCAGGAGAAGTTCTCAGGATTCTTCTCAACTCTCATCGGCGATCCACAAAAGAAGGTTTACATTGACGAAGAGTTCTCCCCGAAAATGGAACACGCTGGAATCGAAATGGATATAGATGAGGGACCAAGTGGAGGAGAAAGGAGTTCTCTGGCGCTGGCTTACAGGTTAGCCCTCAACGGGGTTGCGAGGGAGGTCGCGGGACTCTCGATAGACGTGATCATGTTAGATGAGCCGACGGACGGATTTAGCTCCGAACAGCTTTCTAGGTTCAGGGAACTAATAGACTCTCTTAACGCTAAGCAGGTAATAGTTGTTTCTCATGAAAAAGAGCTCGAAAGCGTGGCTGATAGGATAATAATGACGATCAAGGAAGGCGAGACTTCTAGCGTTCAGTTATTGCAATAACTCCGGAGAACGGCTTATATCTTATCGCGGAAAATAATAATGCGTGATTTGTGGATTGAACGATGAACCGAAAAAAGATGAGTACAGGGAGATTGAGGTCATAGAGAAGGGATGGTTAGAACATAACGAAGGGGTCCTTCGCTACAAGCAGAGAATAACGCTTTACAAGGTCTCCGATCAAGGAGACGCCATACCTTACAAGAGTTACATTGTGGAGAGGCAGGTAATTTGACTCGCAAGCGCCCCAAAAAGAATGCGTGCGAGTTCTTATAAGCGAAGTCCGCTACTTCGTCCTCACCAACTTTTTTTTCTTGTGCTATGACCCTAACGGTTATGACCAGGTTAGATGGTACGTTCCTTTTCTCGAGGTCAGGTCCTAGGGCAGGGGCGTCCGACTCCAACATTATCGAGCTTAGTGGAAGTCTGCTTGCGAGCGCTCTCTTTTGTTCGCTGCGAGCTATGGATGGTGGTATGGAGAACATGAGGCCTTTTTTGCTAGCCTCAAAAGCTGTCGATACCCTCCCATCAAACGCGTGCATGTCCACTGGAATATCTGGTTTTTCATCTGCTATTATCTTTATTGCTTCTCTTCCAGCCCCCCTACTGTGTACTATTAATGGCAGCTTTCTTGATGAGGCGAGGCGAATAGCTTCTCTGAAGAACTTTTCCTGCAACGATATATCTCCTCCCTCGCGTCCCCTGTCAATCCCTACCTCTCCTAAGGCGATGACCTGGCTGTTTTTTACGGCCCCCTCAATCTTGAGGATTAGTTCGCGGTATGTGGCTTCGTTTACCGATTGTGGTTGCGCGCCTATAGAAAGCCTTACACATGGATGGGTTATGGCTATTTGTAGGGCTTTTTCAATCCCTACGTCGACGAGTGCCGATAGCACGAACTTCTCGACACCAACCGATTTGGCGTCATTTATAACCGAATCCAGATCGGATTCAAAGGAAGGATCATCCAAATGGCAGTGAACGTCTATCATGCGATAGCTTTTCAACTGGTCGCCCTCTTGATAATTCGCCACCCCCAACTGGCGACACCCATCCCTTGGCTGCGCCGGCCTTAAGTGCCGCCGATAAAATCGTTTTTCCTTCATCGGGGCGTCTAATGAGTCCTACTATAGCCCCTCCCATACCAGCACCTGAGATCTTGACTCCCAAACAGCCGGCCTCTTTCATGGCCTCTCTTATCCTCTCAACCTCAGAAGTGCTCACTTCGTAATAATCCCTTAGGAGAACGTGTTGGTAATCCATGATTTCGCCCAATTGAGTAAGGGGGTCGTCTGATGAGAGCTTCAGTCCTTGAGGCAAGGGTAGACCAGGGACAAATTTACGCTTGAGGATTGATATGGCTACTTCGGTGGAGCGCTGCATTCTAATGGTGAACACAACCCTTTTCTTGGCGGTCTCATCTATCGAGCTAAGGTAAGCAGCCAGAGACTCCTCGCTTAGCTCCTCCCACTTGACTTGCTCGTACTTTTCCGGTATGGAAAGCCCAGCCTGTCTGAGCTGTTCGGTGGCTGCCTGCATTTCCTTTTGCCTTACTGGGTGAATCGACGACGTGGCATGTCTTATCCCAGAGTCCACAACAACAAAAAACAACCCCTTTCCCTTGAGCACTTCCGTATGATAGGGTGGCCGATTCTCAATTATCGTCAAGCCTCCAAGAGCGCTTCCGTACTGATCTAGACGTCCACAGGGAATTCCCATAACTTCTCTTTCTGCTTTGTACGATGCCTCTGCTATTTCACGCCTGCTTAGGCCAAGGGAAAAGACCCTATTCAGGAGTGAAGCGAAAGCAACCTCGAGTGCGGCGCTGCTGGCAAGACCGGAAGAGATTGGTACTTCTGATCTGACTTCAGCTTGTATGCCCACCGACTGAGGGTGAAATCTAGAAGAAAGCAAAACCTGAGTTACGGCTCTAGCGTAGTTTCCAAACCAGTTACCTGGCCTGAGCTCTAATTGTTCCCCAACGTCGGGAACCCCAAATTCATCCTCTTGTCCTAAGGTCTGTGACATTATTTTTATCAGGCCAGAAGTATACTCGCGCGCGTAAATCCTTGTCCTCATATTGAGAGCAGCCGAAACTACTGGTAAGCCTTTGTAGTCCTGATGTGTGTTGAGTAAGTCGGCCCTACCGGCAGCCGAGGCCATCCAATGCATTTTCCGATAAAATCTCCACGAGCTATTAACTTTTTTGCCTAGTTCGGAAAGGGTGATATTTCCCTGCGAGCGCCCACTGTGCTGGATGCCTACTCGAGTTTGTCGAAAGGAAGTGTTTCGAGCCCCGCGCTGGGACGTTATGTTTATGCGTGGAGATGCAGCTACCAAGCCAATATGGCATGTCATAAACGGAGCCCTGTAAGATAACCTTTTATGCGCTGGACTAGTTAGCATCGATCAGTATTGACAGATAAGAAGGAAGCTCTTCTGCTTTGGTTTGACGAGCTAGGCAGAGAAGATGTGGGCATTGTTGGAGGCAAGTCAGCCAACCTGGGGGAAATGACGAGAGAACTTCAAAAGGCTGGAGTTCCCGTTCCATACGGTTTCTCTACTACCGCTAAGGCCTACCTTTACTTCCTGGAATATAATCACCTTAATGAGAAGATAGATCAGGTTATGGCGGAGCTTAAGGATCCTAATGACACCGATACGCTGCAGAAGGTTGGTGCGACCATTAGGAGCCTTATAGTGAACGCGCAGCTACCGCCTGACTTGGCCTCTCAGGTCGTCGAGGCTTACAAGAAGTTAAGTCAGCTTAGTGGAACTGACGAGGCATACGTCGCGGTGAGGTCCTCAGCTACCGCGGAAGACCTTCCAGATGCCAGCTTCGCCGGTCAACAGGAGACTTACCTAAACGTTAAGGGAGAGCAGGAAGTACTGCAAAAGCTCAAGGAATGCTATGCGAGCCTCTTCACAGATAGGGCGATATTTTACAGAGCTCAGAAGGGTTTCTCCCAGAGCGCGGTTTCGCTGGCAGCCGCAATACAACTGATGGTGTTCTCAAAGGCCTCTGGTGTAATGTTCACGCTTGACGTAAGCAATGGTGATACATCCGTTGTTTTGATCGAAGCTTCATACGGCCTCGGAGAGTACGTTGTGCAGGGAACAGTAACTCCAGACGAGTACTACGTAAGAAAGAGCGACCTTGAGATAATAAAGAAGAACATAAACAAGAAAACGAAGCAGCTAGTAAGGCTGCCCAACGGTGGGACCGTGGAGCAGGAGGTTCCTCTTGAGCTCCAGGACAAACCAGCCCTTACCGACGAGCAAATTAAGACGCTCGCCTCGTACGGTATCGCAATCGAGAAGCACTACGGCAGACCCATGGATACAGAATGGGCACTCGACGAAAGGACAAATAAGCTCTACATAGTTCAAGCTAGGCCCGAGACCGTCTGGTCAGCCAAAGGGGCCGCTAAGGAGAAGTCTTCCGCCGAGCAGAAGGTTTCCACCGCGTCGGAGAGGAAAGTTTTGGTAAGCGGGCTTCCGGCATCGCCGGGTTTGGCCGCAGGAAAGGCACACGTTATCCTCGACGTAAAGCACATAGATGAGTTCCAAGATGGCGAAATACTCATAACGGAGATGACCGCTCCTGACTGGGTTCCAGCTATGAAGAAGGCCAAGGCAATCATAACCAACAGCGGTGGTATGACTTGCCACGCTGCAATTGTTTCTAGGGAGCTTGGCATCCCCTGCATAGTCGGCACGGCAAGCAGGGGAGCTGCGGCGACCGAAGTAATAAAGACTGGTCAAGACATAACAGTTGATGCAACAAACGGAGTTGTATATGAGGGCATACTTGAGGAAGCAACCAAGCAGGCTCCCGCAGCCTCTGCAGCCGAGGGAGGAGCGGTTGTGACCGCTGTTGAAAGCTACCCGATAACAGGTACCAAGATCTACGTGAACCTTGGCGAACCGGACCTCGCGGAAAAGGTCTCAAAGCTTCCGGCAGATGGCGTCGGCCTCATGAGGGAAGAATTCATATGGGCATCGTACATAGGCGAACACCCGCTTTACCTCATAAAGATCGGGCATCCAGAGAAGGTCGTTAATGGGCTAGCCGAGGGCTTCAGGAAGGTCGCGCAGGCCTTTAACCCAAGACCAGTGGTGTTAAGGTTCTCCGACTTCAAGAGCTCAGAGTACAGGGACCTAAAGGGAGGAGAAGAGTTTGAGCCACAGGAGCCCTCTCCGCTACTGGGTTGGAGAGGAGCTAGTAGGTACTACGATCCTAAGTACGTTGAAGGCTTTAAGCTGGAGATCAAGGCTGTTAAGAAAGTAAGAGAGGAGTATGGCCTAAAGAACCTATGGGTAATGATACCGTTCGTTAGGACCGTCGACGAGTTGAGAAAGGTAATTGAGATCATGGAGAATGAGGGCCTTAAGCGCGGCCCTGATTTCAAGGTTTGGCTAATGGCTGAAATTCCTAGCAACATAATATTGGCTGACAAATTCGCTCAGTACGTGGACGGGTTCAGCGTTGGGTCTAACGACCTGACGATGCTCATACTCGGGACCGACAGGGATAACGGAACGGTAGGACACATATTCGACGAGAGGAACCTGGCGGTGCTTAGGGCCGTCAAGCAACTCATAAAAGTGGCACATCACTACGGAAAAACGGTAAGTGTGTGCGGTCAGGCTCCAAGCGTTTATCCTGAGTTTACCAAGTTCCTCGTGGAGCAGGGCATTGACAGCGTCTCTGTTAATCCCGATGCCGTAATATCAACCAGAAAGAACGTAGCCTCTTACGAGCAAAGGATATTGCTTGACGGGATAACCAAGAAGGGAATGGTAGAGGATCCCGATCTTAGGTGGGATCCGTTCCCTGAGTGATATCTCGGCATAAGCTTAAGTAAGATTTTTTAATTATATTTGATTAAAGACGAAGGCGAGAGCGCTATCAGTTGTGCTTTTATTGGCGCTCGCCGTTAGCTCGAATGCAGCGGCAGCGCTTTCAACGTCGAACTCCGCATCGATTTTTCAAATAAAGAATAGCATTAAAATAAACTTTACAGGAGTAAAGCTGAACCACGGGGATTACGTTGCCATATTTATTACTCCTCCTGTTTATGACTTGCAGGCTAGCGTTTTACCTTATAACCTGAGCGAAACTTATGATCTTCACGTAAAAGCGAATTACACGCAACTTAATGCTGGAGGTAGCAGCTTGGTTGTCATGATACCCAGCGGCCCGGGAGCCTATAACCTATCGGTTAGCTTCATTTCAAAGGTACCGTTTGAACTTCAGTATGGGATCGTCACTCAGAACTACACCTCTTACGTACACTTGGCACAGCAGGCGATTCCGTTAGCAACTGGCATTTACTTCCTGCCGGTCGTAACGGAAAGTTACGGAGGCAACTATACCGCGTATACGTTTACCAGCAACGTAATCGAACTTTCAGACGCAAAGGTAACTTCTGCTGTTCTCTCCTTTAAGTTCCCGTCATATGCGTCCTTGACCGTGTTCCTTGTGGTATCAGCGTTGCTGCTTTACGTTGATGCTTTTGCCATAAACGACACTTACTGGAAGGAAAAATCACAGGAAGTTAGCAAAAAGAGGTGGATAGCCGTCGGTTTGCTCGTTGCATTTACGCTTATTGTCATCTACTGGAGCATGGGTATTTTGGGGGTGAGGTTAACACGAGTGAGGTGAGCAATCATGAGCAGCGAAGAATATGATGATGAACAGGAGTTTGAGAACCTTTGGTGGTACAAGCGGAAGTGGGCAAGGAGAATTTTCTCGCCCATGCTTTACCTCACCTCTTGGCAGTACAGGTTTTACAGGTTTCTCCAGAAAAGTCCCGAAGAAAGGAAGAAAATGGTAGAGGCCAGGGCCAAGAAGATCAGGAAACGCCCGGACTTTCCTATGGTTAGAGCGGAGGACGTCATAGGAAGGGAGGCCGAGCTTGCCAAGGTCATGGTGGGTGTCCACTATCACGTATTCAGGAGCAAAGAGCTGAGAAAAGCCTCTCCTGTTCCACCTCCTAAGATTTTCATAATAAAGGGAGAAAGTGGATCTGGCAAGAGCTTCTTCTGCGAGGCCGTTCAAAGGGAGGCTTTCGAAGAAGGATTAAAGGAGGGCCTCATAATAAACTACCCCACGCTCAGACCTCAGGAAGTGTACAGTATGTGGTACGGTAGTAGCGCTCAGCGGCTGAGCCAGTTCTTTGATGCTGCCTTCTTACAGGCCAGCGTGGTTTTCATCGACGAGTTTCAGGCCTTCGGAAAGAAGTTTCAATCATCTTCGGAGGTTGGCATGGAGGAGACCCGTGTTCAAACGGTTCTTCTTGAGAAGTTTGATGAGCTTCAGAAGAGGAATTACAGGACCGTGGTACTTATAGCGACAAACGAGTACGAGAGCCTCACCGAGACTCTGAGAAGAAGAGGTATAGTTGGAGTGATAGACCTTGACACGTCAATGAGCAAGGACGTGCTGACCAAGATAGCTAGTAGAGAGTGCGAGCGCTACGGCATAACCCTATCACCAGCTGCCATAATAAACGTGCTTGAGGAGTCGTTGAGGGCGCTCGGAGTTAGCACCATTACTCCGGCTGACGTGGTTAATGCCTTTCAAGTCGTGGTTAACTCTAAGTCAGCCCCCATACAGGAGGGATTCCTAAAGAGGCTAAGGGGATCTGGGCCGAAAGAATTACCATCTCTTTCATCGCTTATAACTTTGGAAGACTTTAGAGCTGCTGCTAGGAAAATAAAGTCCTATACATCTAGCGAGAAGACCGAGGCGGCCAAAAAATCGGTAATAAAGGTAAGGCCGAGGGAGAGATATAAGGACGTCGGAGGATTGCACGGGGTGAAGGATGAGATAATGAAGGAAATAGGCCTAGCGCTTAACCCCGACCTAGCACTGAAGGCCAATTACATACCGCCTAAGGGCTACCTGTTCTACGGTCCCCCAGGTACCGGCAAAACCCTTATGGCGAAAGCGCTTGCTGGTGAAAACGATGTTTGGTTTTACAACATAAGTGGTCCATCAATAATCCAGGGTATGTATGGTGATCCAGAAAAGACCATCAGGGATATATTTGACGACGCGAGGAAGAATGCGCCATCTATAATATTTTTTGATGAGATGGACTCCGTTGCTCCTAAAAGGGGAACCCATGACCCGGTGATGGATAGAATAGTATCCCAGCTCCTAACCGAGATGGATGGCTTTGTGCCCCTTACCGGTGTCGTTGTGATTGGAACGACCAATAGGATGGATGTTCTTGACCCAGCTCTATTGGAAAGGTTTACCAAGCATTTTGAGTTTCCTTATCCCAAGAACAGGGAAGAGAAAAGGGAGATCATCGAGATTCACTTAAGGGATTACAAAGATGCCCTTGCGCCTGGTCTGACCGTGGATCAGATATTGGATGTGTTCGACAAGAAGACGCTTTCGCCAAGGAAAATCGAGGACACCATCAACGACGCCAACAGGCTAAGAGCAAAGGAACTGGAGGCCATAAGCGAGCTGGTAGCAGTGGTGAAAAGGGGTGACATGGAGGGCTTGAACAACGTAAAGAGCATATTTGCTCCAGACCTTAAGCGCGCCTCTGAGCTGCTTGGCTTTGAAGTTAGCGAGAAGGAAATAAGTAGGCTTGAGACAATAACGCCCTCGAACTACCCCTTAAGGCTATATCACTTCGAAAAAGCCCTTGAAAATGCTCAAGAAGAGGGCATCGAGGAGGCGAGGCAAATGATAGAGTCCACAGTTAGGGCGGAAAAACCGGAGGTAGGAAGGTCGTACGGTCTCGTGGCTCTTGGAGAGAGTGCTCAAAGCGGGCTTGTAAGCGTGGTGGAGGTCTTGGTTAATCCTAACGGAAGCGGTAAGGTTTACGTCGTGGGAAGCGAGGCAGGTGAGAGCGTCAGGGCAAGCGCGGAGGATGCGTTCATATACATAAATTCAATATCTTCGTGGAAGTACAAAAACTACGACGTTTACGTGGAGCTTGTGACCCCCGCCAAGGGAATGGAAAAGCAGCCCGTGGGCTTTGGCGGAACTGTGGCACCAGTGTCAGGTCCTTCAGCTGGCTTGGCCATAGGAATAGCCATGATATCTGCGTTTATTAATCATCCAGTTGATCCGAGCGTCGTCATAACTGGTGCGCTTACCGCAAAGGGCGAGGTATGGCCAGTCGGGGGACTTGACTACAGAGGAAGCGGAAAGATTGAGGCTGCCCTTCAGGACAAGTACGCAAAGAAATTAATTATTCCAGAATATAACTATATGCATTTTGGTGACGTTGGCATAGAGGAAGTGCTTGAAAAGAGAAAGATAAAGATAGTCCCTGTGAGGACGCTACTTGAGGCAGTTACTGAGGCTCTCGTCGGCGGCCCTGATCAGAAAACGATACTGTCCTCTTTGAACGGAGAGGTGGTGGAGAAAACATGAAAGCCAGTGCGGCCATAAGGGTTTATGGTGTGGTTCAGGGGGTAGGCTTTCGCTTCTTTGCTCAAAGGGTCGCCTCTGCTCTCTCCTTAGCTGGTTACGCCAGAAACGAGGATGACGGTTCTGTGACTGTCTACGTGGAAGGAGACAGGGAAAACATCGCAAAGTTTATTGACGAAATAAGCAGAGGACCCAGATTTGCACGGGTATCAAGGGTAGAGGTTTCGTGGAAGCCGTATGCGGGAACTTACTATGATTTCTCTATTGAGCGATTGTGAGGGACATTGGCCTAAAGGCCATGTAAATGACATCCAAAGCACTGAAGATCAGAAAAAGTGAAGCACTTGAACGAGCAACCTCACCGCTTATCGTGTACATACTTAATTTTCTTCGATCTGAGAAAAGGGATGAAGATACTTACCAGGGGTAAAAAAAGTTTTAAACTCGTGCCCGGCGCGTACGTGTATGTAGGATCAGCTAAGAGAGGACTGGGAAGTAGGATATCGAGACACTTTGCACCCTCTAAAAGGGCTTTCTGGAACGTCGATTATTTGACGTTGCGGGCAGCCCCAGCTTTTTGCCTTGCTTTATCTCCTCAGTACTCTGAAGTGCTCGTCGCTCGGCTCCTCTCAATGGCATTTCAGGGAGTAGAGGGATTTGGCGCGTCAGATGACACCTTGAACTCAAGCCATCTTTTCTACTGTCCGTGCGATCTAGGAACTTTTTTAGATAGGCTTGCAGACGCCTTAATCTCCTAGTCTTTCAAGGAGCTTCTCAATGTAAATTTCTAAAGCTCTCAGCCTCTCAAGCTCCTGTCTCAAGGCCTGAGGCCCGGTTAAGCAGTCCCGCAAAAAAATTGAAAGTAGTTCGTTATCTAGCTTGCCGCTATCAAGTTCCTTCAGGAAGCCAAGTTCCTTCGATATGGAGTAGTAACGTCTAGCGGGTCCGTTTGGGTTGTATTGCGTCCATGAAGTTATTAGTCCCAGCTCTTCAAGCATCTTTAGGTGTCTTACAACTGCCTGTTCTCTTAACCCCAGCTTTCTAACTATTTCGCTCTGGTACATTGAGCGCTCTACGAGCATCTGCAGTATTTTGCGTCTTGTTGCATTGCTAAATGCTCCTCTGAGCTCCACGGCATCCACTTTGTGATCTGGTTTTACTGTATCTTTATTTCGTTGCCGGTCTTCTGAAGTGGCTGCTTTGGCTTAAGCGTGACCTCGAGAACGCCGTTATTATAGGTGGCGGTGGCGCTAGAGACGTCTATCTCGCGATCGAGGGGTATGTCAGCCTCGTACTCCTTGTGTTCTCCCTTTGCTGTTACGTGAAGTTCAGTTTCGTCGGCATACAGATGGATTTGATCTTTAGATACGCCTGGCATCTCTATGTACACCTTGATTAGGTTGTTTTTCTGATCCTCCATTATGTCGTAGTACGGCTCAATAGCCTTGGTTTCAAGCAATCCTCTTCTGCTGGGCTTTACGTTTCCCCACTGCTTAAATACCGGTTTTCCGTCTGGTCCTACGCTTACTGAGAAGCCGTAAATGTAGGGACCGAATGTGAACTCCTCTCTTCTTATGCGTCCCTTAGCGTCGTTGAATATGCTGTCAATTATCTCATCGGTCTCCTCAGATATTCTCTCGAACTCATCCATCAATTCATCAAACCAATCCTTATCTCTTCTCCTCTCGGACATTTTGGATCCATCACTATTTGTGATATAGATTTATAAGCTTTTCTATCGGTGCACGTCGATTTTTGCTCATATTTCACACAAATCTTGGTCTTCATGTTTGTAGTGAAGGTCTTCTGTGATAGGCTCTTCTGGCGTTTAGCTGAAACGGAAGGGTTGCTTGTGGCGAGCGGCTCGCCGATCTTGCGGTTACTTGATCTCATGGTTTTGGAGCCTTGCATTAACGAAGGGTTTTGCGTATAAGTGCTAAAAAAGCTGCTCGGTAGTTAAAAGTTTTTATGCTAGTGCAACCATAAAGTTATGTGGAAGTTTGTATCATCGAAGTTTTCTGGTAGAGAAGAAAAAATGGCAGTGGCTAAATTATTCATCCAGTACGGGCTGAGCGTGAAGAATGGGAAGGTTTTCTGCGGAGATATAGAGATTCCGGTTGCGAAGATTGCAGCCGTTGCTCACGTCGACAGGAGAACAGTATCGTCTACCGTAAAAGCGATAGAGAGCGACCCCTTCTTAGGAAAAATATTTTCACAGCTTGAGCCCAGCGGTAGCAGCCTAAAAAAGGTAGCGAAGAACTTGGGCTGGAGCGTTGTGGAGATCACGCCAACGGACGCCACGAAGCCGGGCATACTCGCTGGGGTAGCATTGTTGATTGCGTCCAGGGGGCTTAGCATAAGACAAGCAATAGTAGACGATGTTGACCTGAACCCCGATCCAAAGCTCACGATCGTCGTCGAAGGCCAGATACCACCTGATTTGATATATGAAATAAAGAAGGTAGAAGGCGTTAGTAGCTTAAGCCTAATTTAGCAGAGTAAAGCGATCTCTTTGGTTTAAGAGATAACGCTAGGCCATGACTTAATTCAACGGTCTCAGCACGGGTAACGTCGAGGATGGGTTAATCCTGTAGTTTCACTTAGATTGATCGAGGAAACCTCACGAACTCTTATATATTGCCATCTTCTATCTTTAGGATGCTTTCAAAGGTGTTGATAGCTTGAGCGAGACCTCTTTCAAGCATGTAGTGAGAATGGTGGGATTCGACTTGCCTGGCGATGTCAAGGTACCGTATGCCATATCGCGCATAAGAGGTGTAGGCTTGAACCTTGCCTTGGCCTTGACCAAGCAGCTGGGCATAGATCCCACTTTAAGGCTAGGTGAGGTCGAAGAGGAGAAACTTGAGTCTCTGGAAAGGGTCCGAAGAGATAAAAAACATGTCGCTCTGCCGATTTGGTTCAAAAATAGAAGATCTGATGTTTTGGAGAACGAGGATATGCATTTGATAGGTTCGGATCTTTTGATGGGAGTAAGGGGAGACGTGGAGTTGCTCAAAAGGATAAAGTGCTGGAGGGGTGTTAGGCACTCGCTTGGCCTGAAGGTCAGAGGACAGCGCACGAGGGTGACAGGCAGATTCGGGCGTTCTGTTGGTGTGTCCAAGGGTAAGCTAAAGCAGGTAGGTGCTTCCTCAGGCCAGAGCTCTCAGCAGGGAGCGTGATGATAAATGGGAGACATTAAAAAACCGAGAAAAAAGTGGAAGGGACCAACGAACCCCTGGCTGCTTAGCTCGTTGCAGAGCGAGATGCAGCTAATGGGGAAATATGGCCTAAGAAATAAAAGGGAACTTTACGTGGCAGAAGCAGTTGCCCGGAAGTACAGGAGAATGGAGAGGGAGTTCTTCGCTTTGCCCCCAGACGAGAGGGCAAAAAACGAATCTGAGCTTATCAAGAGGCTTTACGACCTCGGTTTCCTTGAATCTCCGCAGGGAACATCGGATAACGTGCTATCCATGGGAGTGGAGGCTGTCCTTGGTCGGAGGCTTCAATCTTTGGTCGCGCAGAAGGCAGGAATATCTTATCATGCGGCCAGGCAGCTAATAACTCATGGACACGTGAAAATTTTTGGGCGGACGATGAAATCGCCTGGTGCTCTGATAAACAGAGAGGATGAGAAGGGAATAGAGTTGCCCGTTATGTTAATAGAAAAAATGGTTGGAAGCAGAGATAATAACAAGGCTTCTCAGCAAGCGGGAAGCCGTGACTTAGCCGAGAGCCATGGAGAGTGATTTGCCTTGACAGAGAAACTTAATTGGGGAATAGCTTGGATTTACAGCTCATTTAGTAATACGCTTATATACATAACAGACATAACCGGGAGAGAACTCATAGCCAAGAAGTCCGGGGGAGAAGTAGTTAAAGCCGATAGGGAAAAACCATCGCCTTATGCGGCCACGCAGGCCGCGATAGCTGCGGCCCGCGAGGCCAAAGAAAAAGGAATAAACGCTTTAAAGGTCTATGTCCGCGCTCCGGGTGGACATGGTAGCAAGACACCTGGTCCTGGCGCGCAGGCAGCCATTAGGGCTCTTTCTAGAGAAGGCTTCTTCATAGGCGTCACAGAGGATATAACTCCATTACCTCATGATACGACGAGGAGGCCTGGCGGAAGGCGGGGTAGGAGAGTATGAATAACAGTAAGGGCCAAGTTACCCCGTCTTTATCTGTGTTATCGAGGCAGGGAGTAGAATATAAGCTGCTATTGGATGGAGTTAGCGCGGCCCTTGCAAACGGCATAAGGAGGGTGCTCGTAGCATACGTTCCCACCTTTGCGATCGATGAGGTTCTGTTTGCGGAGAACAATACTTCATTTTACAGGGAATACATAGCTCACAGGCTCTCGTTAATTCCAATAAAGACCGAATTGAGCTATCAAGAGCTGGCGGATAACTTCTTTGAGCCTAAGAAAGAGGTGGGAATGGTGCTCGATGTGAAGGCAGACTCTGACATGACGGTGTATGCATCTGAGCTCAGGTTTCCGGATGGTCAAGTAGCCACGGAGCATCCTAGGATTCCGATAATTTCTATGGTCAAGGGTCAAAACCTGAGGGCCGAGCTGACTGCGAGGATTGGGACAGGAAGGCAACACGCTAAGTGGCAGCCCGTGAGCGCCGCTTCGTCTGTTAGCTATCCTCTGATAACGGTGCTGAACGATGCCTGTGGAGATTGCAAAAAATGCGTTGATGCATGCCCCGCGGGGGCGCTTGGGATAGTGAATGGCAAACTTAGCGTCGTCGATTCCCTCGCGTGCACCCTTTGTAAGGCGTGTGAGGAGGC
>ERZ1669250.92-NODE-92-length-47594-cov-25.981405_pt1 | contig 47594 bp, 39 predicted proteins | sample MGYA00579295_ERZ1669250 | MGnify/ENA primary metagenome ERZ1669250 (study PRJEB41166, sample SAMN08046056) | hot springs metagenome | biome: hot spring; feature: acid hot spring; material: thermophilic sediment; isolation source: thermophilic sediment from acid hot...
CAATAAATTTATAAACATCGTTATTCATGCCAACTTTGAGGGTTTTAGTCATATTTGGGTATGACATAAATGCAACAAAAATCCTCTTCTTTAAATATTTTTCTGAGGATTTCTACTGAACTTATTTTTGAAAAGCCTTAAATATTATGTGTTATATTTATTTTTATGACAGATTTGAAAAGGCTTTTGGAAATGGCTTTAAGATCTGAAATTGACTCCAGGGACATATACAAAAAGGCTTCTGAAATGACCAAAAATGCTCTCCTAAAAGAAAAATTCAATTTCCTTTCAAGAGAGGAGGAAAAGCACAGGATCATGATAGAAAATATGATTAAAATGAAATTTCCTAACGAAGATATTAACATACCAGAGAGTACTGAGGTCCCATTACCAAGAATAACCGTAACGGAGAAAGATCCTATTTCAAAACTTCTTTCCCAGGCCATGAATGCAGAAGAAGAAACATCAAAATTCTATGCCAGTATAGCAAAACAGCTGGATGATGAAAATGCATCTCTTATGCAGTACCTAAGTTCAATAGAAATGTCACATTACTATTTTCTCAGGGCAGAGAGAGACCTTGCACTGAAATTTGAAAACTATGACCAGTACTTTGAAATGATGCACGTAGGCCCATAAAATATTATTTTCAAATTTTTTTAAATCCCCTTTCAATCCATAGAGATACTGATCTCGTTACATATTTTATCGTATCGTTAAAATTCCTTGAATATCCTCCCACCTTTGCTTCACCTTTTATTATTTCCTTGTGAAGATCATTGTTTACAATTACCCAAGCCCTTCCAAATTCGTGTTCAAGATGAGCATCACTTCCAGCTGTGCCTGGCAATTTAAGCTCATAAGATAATCTTTTTGCCTTGTCATTATCCTTTTTAAAAGATCTTGAATTTAAAATTTCTATGGCATCGAATTTATTTCTACTAGTATTCTTTTCACCCAATCCTGACCAAAATCTGTAAGGATGCGCTGCAATTGCAATACCACCTTGTTCCTTTATTTTTTCTATCGTTTCCTCTATGGATAGACCCTTTGGTATGAATTCTTCTATATCAATGGCAAGGATGTGACCACAGCAGCTTGAAACTTCTTCACCCTTTATGATTGTTAAACCATTTCTATCTAGATGTCCATATGCTTCCATGCTATTATGGTCTGTGATAACTATACCATCATAATTGTTTTTTTTCGCCAGTTTAAGAATAAAATTTGGCTCCATCACGCCATCTGAAGAATATTTAGAATGTACGTGAATATCAAATTTCATCATTTCACCTTTGCACCTGGTGAAACTTCCCTGTCCAAGGTGATTATACCATTCTTTGTATTCAAAACTATGGGACTTGTTTTTTCATGAACTATAACGCATTCATTTCCAATGTAATTTTCTAATATTTTTAGATTTACTGAATACCCATTCTTTCCCTTTAATATTATTTTTTCATTATTTTTCTCTATTTTTGCTATTTCAAACTTTATCTTAGAAAATTCTTTGTGGCTTATTAATCCATTTGGTTTTGATTCCACGTTATTTGCAAGAACTTTTATTCCCTCTATCTTTTCAGTTGGGACTAAAAGAGAAACATTTTGACCATCCTCTGCAGCCAAAAGCATACCCTGTGATACAAAACCTCTAATTTCAGCCGGTTCAAGGTTGTAAAGAACTAGAACATATTTTCCAGTCAATTCTTCTTTTGTGTAATAAGATTTTAAACCCGCTACTAAATTCCTTTCCTCATTTCCAAGTGATATTCTTATTAAGTAAAGCCTATCAGCGTTCGGATGATCCTTTACTTCAAGAATCTTTGCCACTCGAATATCAAGCTTATTCCATTCATCAAAACTCTGATAATTTAATTTTTTGAATAAAATCTCAGGTTCATTCAATTTATTAGGTTCTACGGGATTAATAGCTTCAGCCCATCCAAATTTTTCAATATTTTCCCTATAACCAAGCATTGACCAGACTTTTTCTGAAGTGAATGGTAAAAATGGGTATGCATATACTGCCAATGCCTTTACAATCATTAAGGAAATATGTAATTTTGTTGCACATTTCTCCTCATCTTTCTTACAAACATCCCATGGAGCAAATTTGTCAAAATATTGATTACCATAGTAAACGAGATTCAACCATTCCTTAAATGCCTTTTTAAGTTCAACCTTTTCGAAGCTTTTAGACATGTTTTCCCCAGTTTCCCTTATTTTGTTCAAAGCCTCATAATCCTGATCATCTATTTCTATTACTGGTGGAACCATCCTGTATTTTGTATATGCAAATTTCAATACCCTGTGTACAAAATTTCCGAATTTATCAATTAGCTCTGTATTCACCTTAGAATAAAAATCCTCCCAGCTGAAATCAGAATCGTGCAATTCTGGCAAATTCAAAGATGCATAAAATCTAATTAAATCTGGATGGAATTTTTCAAGTATCTCTGGCATGAATATTCCATGCATGGAACTTTTTGAAAATTTTCCACCTTCAAGCTTAAGATATTCATTTGCAGGTACATCATATGGAAGATTTAGACCTCCGTGGGCAAGGAGCATAGAGGGCCATATAATTGTATGAAATGGTATGTTATCTTTACCAATGAAATAATAATGTTTAACACTCTTGTCCTGCCAATATTCTTTCCACAGATCAGGTTTACCTACCATATTTCCATACTCTTTTGTTGCTGATAAATACCCTATGACTGCTTCAAACCAAACGTATATTCTTTTATTTTCATATCCCTCTATAGGTACTTCTATACCCCAGTCTAGATCCCTTGTAATAGCTCTATCCTTTAATCCAGATTTTATAAAATTATATGAAAAATTCTTAACATTCTCTCTCCAATAATCTTTGGTTTCTATCCACTCCTTTAATTGATTTTCAAAACTACTAAGCTTGAAGAAGAGGTGCTTCGTTTCCTTAAATTCAGGTGTGGTACCGCATATCCTGCATCTTGGGTTTATCAAGTCCTGTGAATCCAACGTCCTACCACAGTTATCGCATTGATCACCCCTAGCATGTTCATATCCGCAGTATGGACAGGTACCCTCAACATATCTGTCAGGAAGAAATCTTCTGCAGGTAGGGCAATATGGGGAGATCATCTTGCCTTCGTATATATACCCTTTATTGTAAATTTCAAGGAAGAAATCTTTTACAACCGATTTATGATTTTCTGATGATGTCCTGGAAAAATTATCAAATTTGATTCCCATCTTTTCTAATATTTCCTTGTTTATTTTATGATATTTCTCAGCAATTTCTGCTGGAGAAACATGTTCCTTTTCCGCTACAAAAGTAATTGGTGTACCATGCTCATCACTGCCAGAAACCATAACCACATCATTGCCAATCATTCTTTCGTATCTTGAAAATATATCTGCTGGCAAATAAGCACCATATATATGACCTAGGTGCAATGGTCCATCAGCATAAGGCCAAGCTACACATACAAGCAATTTCATTTTGATCTAAATACAAAATATCTTTCACTTTATGAATATTTCTATTATTTCATTTTTCTTCAGGTGGTTTTACTTTCCTGAAAGTAATGAATATCAAGATATCATAGATAATCTTCAGTGTTCCAGAAATTAAAAATGGGGCATAAAACAGGGAAATACTTATTGAATATGTAGACAGGTATGGGCTGGCTGCTTGGGAAATACTTCTAGGTATATTTGTTATAGCTCCTACTGCTGTTCTTTCTTCAGGCTTTACAATTGCCATCATATATGATTGCCTCGTCGGTACATCCATCTGTGAAAGTGATTGCCTCAACAAAAGAAATGTTATAGCAAGAATGATATTAGGTGAAAACGCCACTAATATTAAAAAAACATTACTGGGCAGGTGAGTAAATACCATTGTATTGAGCAATCCAATCTTTCTTGAAATTCTTTCAGCAAGAAAGAATGATATGGCTGTTATAATACCACCGGCAAAAAATAACAAAGATTGAGCTTCTATATCCATATTAAAATGCATTTTAAACCATAAAGAAAGTATTGATTGTATTATAAAGCCCCCTCCAAATGCATCTATTGAAAACAGTAGTGATAATTTAATAATCACTTTTTTAGTTTCATTGCTTATTTTATAATTTCTTTTAACACTTTTAATTTCTAGTGAATCTTTTAATGATGAGTAAAATAAAAAAAGTAAAAGACCTATTAAACCATAAATTATAATTAAAATTTTCAATGATAAAATTCCAGATACGAAATAGGATGGAATTCCAGAAAATAATGATCCTAGGGCGGAAGATGCATACCCTAGGAAGTTGTAAATACTGAAAACCAATGTTCTCCTTGTTTCTGATGTGAATTTTGTGAGCGCCGACTGTTCAATGCTTAGGAAAGGCCCTGTTTCTGTACCTGTAACGCTTATAACGCCAAATATTGCTGCTATGAGGATTGATATAAAATTATTAATAAGAAAAAAAATAGATGATAATATCATAAAAATTGAAAATATCTGTAAAGTTTTTTTCCTTCCAATTTTTTCTGTATATTTACTAACAAAAATGTTGTATATAACGCTTGATAATATACCTATTGTAATAAAAATACCCACAAAAAGAGCATTATAACCTTCATCCGTAAGATAAAATGGAAGTGCTATGCTAAGAAATCCATAAGCGAATACACGAATGCTCTTTGTTATGAATAAAATTTTACCAGGTTTTTCAATAAAATTAATCATTTTTAATAAGAAATTAATTCCCAATTTTAAGATTTTTCTTAAGTAAACTATTTTCTCTATTTTAAAATTTATTTTATGAACTTGTAAAAGATTCATGACTTGAAAATAAATTTTTTAAAATGATGATTGAAAATATTTTTATACGCATCATGTTTTTTCTTTTTGATTAAAATGAGAATATTATTCATACATTCAGATTTCATAGAATATAGTGTAAAGGAAAAAGCTTTGGAAAATCCAGAACCATATGATAAAAAAAGTGAAAGAATAGAAGAGGCACTTGTTGCCTTTGTGTCCGTTGAAAATAAAGACAATGAAAATGTTGCAATAAAAGGTGCCAAAGAGATCGCTGATGTTGCAGATAAGATAAACGCAAAAAAAATTGTTGTATATCCATATGCACATCTAAGCCCTTCTCTGGCCGGACCTTCAACTGCAATTCAAGTCCTTGAAAAATTGAGAAATGAATTATCAAACATGGGATATGATGTCACAAAGGTCCCTTTTGGCTGGTACAAAAGTTTTACCATCTCATGCAAAGGGCATCCTTTATCAGAGCTTTCAAAACAGATTGGTGGAGAAGAGGAAGAACCTGAAGCACTTAGGAAGGAAAATACAATTAAAACATATTTCAAAATTCTCTATAACAAAAAATTTTATGATATAAATGAATTTGATTTTTCAGGACACGAAAAATTAAAGGAATTTGTTGATTACGAAATTTCAGGAACAAGGGCAGTTCAGGAAATACCACCACATGTTAAATATATGAAATCACTTGAAATTGCTGATTATGAAGAGGGCAGTGATTCAGGAAATATGAGATTTTATCCCAAGGGTAAGTTGATTAAATCTCTCATAGAATCCCATATAACAAATACTGTAATGAACTATGGTGCTATGGAAGTAGAAACACCTGTTATGTACGATTACGAACACCCTGCCCTTAAGAGCTACTTGCAAAGATTTCCAGCAAGGCAGTACACAGTTCTTTCGGGAGAAGACCGTTATTTTCTCAGATTTTCAGCATGTTTTGGACAATTCTTGATCGCAAAGGATTCTTTGATGACTTATAAACAATTGCCAGTTAAATTATATGAATTAACAAGGTATTCATTCAGGCGTGAGAAGCATGGTGAACTTGTTGGATTGAGGAGGTTGAGGGCATTTACCATGCCAGATATGCATACATTCACAATGAACATTGATCAAGCAAAGGAAGAATTTATGAGGCAATACAAACTCTCAATATCAGTTCTTAAGGATTTTGGTCTTGATTTAAAAGATTATGAGGTTGCAATAAGATTCACAAAGGAATTTTTTGACAACAACTCTGAATTCATTTTTCAGCTGGAGGAAATTGTTAACAAACCAGTTCTAATTCAAATCTGGGAAGAAAAGTTCTTCTACTTTGTACTAAAATTCGAATTTAACTTTGTAGATAATGTGCATAAAGCAGCTGCATTGAGCACCGTTCAAATTGATGTTGATAATGCGGACAGATTCTCAATAAATTATATAGATGAAAAGGGTGAAAAGAAGCATCCCTTGATTCTGCACTGTTCTCCCAGTGGTGCAGTTGAAAGGGTCATCTATGCCATGCTTGAAAAAGCAGAAATGCAGAAAAAAAATGGTATTAAGCCTTCTCTACCCTTATGGCTTTCACCTACCATGGTAAGAATAATACCTTTATCTGAAAAACATGTTCAGGATTCTCTAAGATTTTTGGATGAAATTAAGAAGGAAGGAATAAGAGTTGACATAGATGACAGAGAAATAACACTTTCAAAGAAAATAAGGGAGGCTGAAACATTTTGGGTTCCATATATTCTTGTTATAGGAGATAAAGAAATCTCTTCATCAACACTTACAGTAAGAGATAGATATTCTGATAAGACAAATGAAATTGACCTTGAGAATTTCATAAAAATGTTAAAAGAAAAATTAAGAAATTATCCTTACAGACCTCTCAATGAAAGTGAAAGACTCTCAATGAGAGTAAAGTTTTCTTAATTTTTTAAAAATTTCTTTTTATTACATAATCTGCAAATTCTTTTAGAAATTGCTTTTCTTCATTATCTATCGGTTCTAAACTTTTTACGCCCCTCGAAACTAGATCCTTAGCAAGTGAATATGTATAATCCAAAGCACCTGAAGATTTAACAAATTTTCTCACATTTTCAAGCTCTTCCATTGTAATATTTTTCTTGCCCAGCACATTTAATATGTAATCCCTATAATTTTTATTCTCAATCGCTTTCAATATAAGCAATGTTTTTTTACCCTCCTCAAGATCTGATGTAACAGGTTTTCCTATTTTATCTTCGGTACCGTATAGGCCAAGAATGTCATCCTGAAGCTGAAATGCGACCCCAACAGGTATGGAATATTCAGAGATCATTGAAAAGTCATCATGACCCGCAAGTATTGCACCCATTATAAGAGGACCTTCTAACGTGTATTTTGCTGTTTTGTAAGTATGTAGCAAAAGCAATTCTTCCTCACCAAAATTTTTCCTATGACTAGATGTTACATCCAAAACTTGGCCGTAACCAGTTTCCTCTACAATCTCAGCCATTTTTATCAATGCCCTATACTTTCTTTCAATTGGAAAATTAGTTTGGTCCAAAATTTCCTGTGCATAAACGCTTGCAAGATCTCCTGCAATAATTGCCATGTTCTCTCCAAATTTTTTATCCTCGTATTTTTTCTCATATATTTTATGTAATGTTGGCTTACCTCTCCTCAGATCACTTTCATCTATAATATCATCATGAATGAGCAAATATGACTGTATTAGTTCAATGGATGCAGATGCTTTAATAATTTCATTTTCATCCTTTCCTCCGAATAATTTATATCCTACTATCATTAAAACTGGCCTCAATCTTTTTCCTCCCCTCAATGTGTATTCTTCAATTATTTCTATTATTTCCTTAACCTTTTCATCAAAAGCTTTTTTTTTCTTTTTTTCAAAAAATATTTTTAATTCTTGTTCTACTTTTTTAGGATATTCGTCCAAATATTCATTTAATACCATAAAAAAAATTATTACAACTGATTATTAAAATTTAACTTTCCACATACTTTTTATACAGGTCTTCCAATAATATGGGTGCTACCTTATAAGCTTCTTTTAACATTTCTATAGCAAGTTTTCTTATTTCCCACTGAGCATCCTTTTCAGCCCTTAATGATATGAAATGCCTTAATTCCCTTCCATTCATTGTTACGATGATCTTTGTTTCAACTGCCTGAGGCAAAATAAACCTAGCATCTTCTTTTCTTATTCCTTTTTCTACCATTTTCTTATAAAGAGATCTGGCATTTTCTAAAATATTTTTCACTTCATCGCTAAATTCACTGTCAATCAATGATTCTGGTATTATAAATTCTGGATTTAATGGCACATACCTTTGACTCTGTTGTGTAAATGATGCCATCCTATGCCTCACTAATTGGTGTGAACAGACCCTTGATATACCCTCTATCCTGAATGTAAAACTAACATGCTCAAAAACGCTTTCATGACCTAATGATTTTAAAAGATCTATTAGGTGCCTTGTTTTTTGATCATCAACATTTTTAAAATCTTTTGAGTGTGAAATGGAACCACTTTCAGCAATAATCAGATCTGGATCCTTATTTTTCGATTCTATAAAATCACTCAATTTGGAATATGCAATTAATTTTACTTTCAGACCTGAAGAACCAACATAATCCATTTTAATCAATCATTCTCATTACAAATATAAATAAATACTTTTCTTAAAAATTTTAATTAAAAGGTTAAATATAATAAAATTGATTTTTAATACTTTATATATTTCAATTTTTTAAAATATTTAATAATAAAAATTAAAAAATAATATCAACGAAAAAATTATTTTATTAAATAATTTTAAAAATCGTCAATATTAAAAAAAATATTTTCAATTTTGTAAATTTTTGATTAAAAAACTTTAAATACTATCATTAAAATACATTATTTGGGTGTAAATTTTATGGAAGGGAATTTGAAAAAAAGAAATAAAAAGAAAGCACTGACCGCAATATTAGTAACAGCGATTTTCATCCTATCTGCGATGATTTTTGTATTTACACCAATGTCATCAGCACAGACATCAAATGGCCCAACACCATGGACTTATCCTACAACGACAATGCAAGAGCCAAACTACACTGGTGGAGTTTATAAAATGGCTGCTACAAACTCTATAGAGCATTTGAATATTTGGGAAACAACCGACTTATATAGTTTTATGCTTCTTGATGAAATATATGACAGCCCAGTTACAATGGCACCAAATGAAACAATTATACCATGGCTTGCTACTTCATGGATGGAGAAAAATGTAACAGGTCAAAATATTACTACCTTTGATCCTGTAACAGGAAATGAAATGCCTGTTAATTATGAATGGGTTGTGCACATAAGACCTGGTGTTCAATGGACGGACTGGTCACCGGCAAATCAAAATGATACATATGTATTTAGTAATACCACTGTAGAATATATAAATGGCCAAAAAGTTGTTCATACTTTCAAATCATTCCCATCACTGACTATGAGAACATATTATGTACAATCTGCAGATTTTGTATTATCTTGGGAAATTCTTGAATCTGCTATGGATTTCTCTGGATCATTTATAAATGTTGTAAATGTAATTCCAATAAATAATTTAACTGTGCAGTATGATCTCTCGGCTCAATCAGCTACTTTTGTTACATATACTCTTGAAACAAGCATACTTCCTTATCATATATGGGTGCATCATGATTGGTCTACAACTGACCCAGCAGCATTCAATTATACTGGACAGCCAAATGGATATGATACCTGGAATATGAATTATAGTACAACAACTTATACGGCAAGCGGTTTAGTAGGAACGGGACCATTTATGATGTACAATAACTATGGAGAACCATATGGTCAATGGGTCCCCGATGAATATTGGGAATTATATGTTAATCCTCATTACTTTGTACAGTATGTCCCATCCTTAAGGCAATGGACACCAAAATTCTATGAATTGTATGTACCACAATATCTTTCATTATCGGCAGCAGTGACTGCCCAATCTTTGGGGCAGGTTTATACCATAGAGGAGGGTGTTCCGCCAACCTTTATTCCTACAGTAAATACAATGAAAGATACTTACATATATGAAAAACCATCAACATCATATGGATATATTCAAATCAATTCCTACAGTTATAATGCGCCATTTAACTTTACTTCTGTAAGACAAGCATTGAATTATGCAACAAATAAGGCTTACATAGCAACAGTTATAGATGAGGGATATGATATATTAGGTCAGCCTGTTGTACCTGTTTCTGATTCAGTATGGCATAATTTCTCAACGCCACAGTATTCATATAATCCATCACTGGCAATGTCTTTACTTAATAGTACACCAGGAATGAAATATATTAATGGTCAATACTATTACAAAGGAAAGCCTGTTACTGCAAATATGCAAATAACAGTAGCATCTGAAGATCCTTTAGGCGTTGAAGCAGCATTGGTAATTGCAAAAGAATGGGATTCCATAGGTATACCTACCACAGTTACACAGGAAGCATTTACTACTTTGGTTTCTAACTTAATAACATACAGTTATCAAATGATTAACTTAGGAATAACAGGCATATATGGCGACCCAACTGGTGATTTCATGTCATTCTATAATACTCAAGGCATAGGAACAGGATTTTATCTAGGACCATTTACTAACATCACATTGAATGGTGTCAATTACACAGGACAACAAATAACAGACTTGATGAATAATCTTACTGTTGAATTAAATACAATTACAAACTTCACACAGAGAATCGCTATAGCGGATGAAATAGAAGGTATTGCTGCATGGGAATCTACAATGATAAATCTTGGATATCCAGTAGATATTTTACCATTTACAAATAGCACATTTACAGGAATAATAAGAGATACTTTGCCATATTCTTCATTCATGTGGTGGAATTTCTTATCATTGCATCTGAAAACGAAAACATCAACTACTACTACAACTGCACCACCTGTATCCATACCTTTGCAATTAAGTGTTGCAGTAGTTTCACCTACTACTGTTTATTACAATGGCCAGTATGGTAATATTACAATTTCAGTAAGAAATCAATTTGGCCAGCCAGTTTCTGGAGCTACTGTTACTGTTGGGTATTCGCCTCAGGGTGCCCTCTTAAATATTTCATCTGATACTGGTACAACAAATTCTCAAGGGATATATACTTGGGAATTTAAGGTGTTGAGTAATAACCCATTGACTTATACATCAGATTACATGGGAGAGATTAACATATCCGCTTCGGCTATCCTTCCTTCTAGTACATCATATACTCCTGGTCTAGGCTATACATATATAGATGTAGCGCCAGAACCTGTTGCATATAATATATCAGGTTCATTAACACTAATTAACAACACTGGATGGAAAGTTTACAACATCACCATATACAATCCTTTAACAGGTTTACCAATTTCTGGATATAAATATACAATACAAACATTATCAGGTGCGGTAGAATTATTAAATACATCATCAGCTCAATCTATAACACAAACAACATCCTATAACCCAATATATGGTTTTGGATTCCAATATGTTTATGTTAACCAAGTAGAATATAATGCAACTCTAAATGAAAATGTTACAGTACCTGTACCAGATTATAATATAACATCCATAACTGGTATTACAGGATCTAACGGTCTTGTTTCAGTTAAGTTAGCTGTGAATCCAGATATAAATTATACAAAGATGGGAAGCACATTTGAATCTTATATTTTCATTGGTAATTACGCTGCAGGTGCTCCTCTTACAGGTGAGGAACCATACGCTGTGATAGGTGAAGTAACATCTGCCTCAAATCCTAATGGTTTTGGTGTTCTTCAACCTGCTGAAATTCCAATTTCAGTAGCACAATCAAACAATAATGTGAACATAGCAATATCAACTAGTCCAACAGTAACATATGATGGAAGTGTAAATGTTACTGTAACTGTAACAAATTCTTCTGGACCAGTAGCTGGATACACAGTAACCCTGGTAAGCCAGAACGCACTCGGTGCAAATAGAGGATTCTTTACAAGCACTTCTGGACAGCAAATTGAATCTTACAATCCAAATTCATACTTCGGTAGCAGATTCCTACCTGGAATAGTTTTGACAACAAACTCATCTGGTGTGGCCCAGGCAACATTTACTCCTGAATTGTACAGCACAGTTTATGCACCTAATGGAACATTTGTTGGTTTCCAGGCAATGCCATATTCAGATCATTATCTAGTACCAGAGGATGAGTTCCAGATTTCTGCAATTGGATCTACTGGAAATGTCGCAACAACAACAATAGTATCACAGCCATATGAACACATAGTCTATCCTAAGCCAGTTGTGACAGCCCACCCTGTTGTATCTAATGTTTATTCAAATGTAGCCATATTATATGGAAATTCAACATATGGAATTTACATCAATGGCACTTTAAATACACCAGCTGGTCCATCTGTTGGGAATATTCCTATATCACTTAGTGTGAACTATGGATCATTGAGCGAAACAAACTTCACATTACCATCATCTGGAAGCTATTTGGTGCAGTATACGGCTCCAAGCGTTTATGTTATAACACCAATAGAACTCACAATATTATACAATGGAACAAAGACAGTGGAAACATTCTATGTTATACCTATGCCCTCTGGTATTGTTCATACAGTAACAGTTACTCAATATGTAAACAAAACAGTTAATCATACTGTAACTGTATATACATCAAATAATACATTGTTATATGTTTTCGTTGTCCTAACCATAATATTCATAATTACAACAATAATAGGTTTTGGAAGACGCAAAAAACCTCCAACTGAAATAAAACAGGAAACTACATCATCTGAACAAACATCTCAGGGAGAGCAAAAGAAAGATGATACAAAAACTTAACCTTTTTTCTTTTTTATATATAATATATAATAAATGCTACCAGGAAATAGAGAAATCCTATTGATATGTAAATCATATTCATGAAGAGTTCTTTTTTATGTATTGCCTTAAGATTTTCATCCGTAATTTTAATCCTTGCCTCCATTAATTCATTTAAATATATTCTTGCACCAAAATCCCAAAACGATCCAATTACCATTAAAAAAATTCCAGAAAAAAAAATTATGAGAGGCATTACTTGAAAATAAGGAAATATGCCCCTGAACCACAATGGCAGAGGAGCAAATACTAAGGCAAGCAATATTGCAATTGGATAGCTTATATATCTAAGTATCACCTTTGTATTTTCTTTCATTTTTGGTTCTTATTTTTTCTTATGTTTTCCAATTCCTCCTGGGAGAAATGACAAATGTACCAATGATTTTCAGTTCCTCTTTTTGGCGGCTTTTCATTTTTACATTTTTCTTGTCTGTAGGGGCATCTATCATAAAATCTGCACCCTTGTGGTATATCAATTGCATTACCTACCTCTCCAATTATATCAGTTTCGCTGAATTCCTTCATCCCATAGACATCAGGTATAGCCTTTATCAAAGCTTTAGTATATGGATGCAATGGATTATTAATTAAATCATTGGATGATCCATATTCAATCCCTTCACCCAGGTATATTACTAGAATATTATCAGATATATATTTTGCAGATGCTATATCATGGGTTATATATAAGACTGTTAAATTGAATTCCTTTCTTAAGCTGAGAATTAAATTTAAAAAGCTAGCTCTCAAGCTAACATCAAGCATTGATATAGGTTCATCTGCAACAAGAAGCTTAGGTTTTAATATGAATGCTCTAGCCATAGCTACCCTTTGCCTTTCGCCACCTGATAGTTCATGTGGGTACCTATCCATATACCTTTCCGGGGGATTTAATTTTACTAGGGACAAAGTATAAGATGCCATCTCTTCCATTTCCATAGGATCTTTAGTTACCTTATGCGCTCTCACAGGTTCTGTTACTATATCTGATATTAGCATTTTAGGATTCAAGGAATCGTATGGATCCTGGAATATCATTTGTGTCATTAATCTATATTCCTTAAATAATTTTGATTTTTCTTTGACTTTAGCTATATCTTTAAAATCATCCCCTGAATCTTTAGAGAAATTAACATATAGATGTCCAGAGGTCACATCCAAAGTTCTTAATACTACCCTTCCAAGAGTTGTTTTACCAGAGCCACTTTCACCTACCAGTCCTAATATTTCACCTTCCTTGATCTCTAAGGTAATATCATCAACGGCCCTGACAAATTTCTTTGAACTTATACTGCCAAAAAGTTCTCCTGAAGCACTACCTCTTAAATTGAAATACTTCTTTAGATTTTCAAGCTTGATTAAAGTTTTATTTTTTGAAATATCACTTCTTTCTAATAAATCCAAAGCTCCTTCTCCTGCAGTTAAATTACTTGTAAAGAACTTTATAGGGTCCTTAGCAATAGTATCTGCAAAATGGCAGTAGCTTTTTCTTTCCCCAATTTCCATTAATTTTGGTTTTGTCTCAAAGCATATCTGTTGTGCAAATTCGCATCTTTCTGCAAAAACACATCCAGGGCGATCCTTGGTCAAATCTGGTGGGTTTCCGGGTATTCCCTTTAATATTTGATCCGTTTTCAATATGGATGGATAACTATTTAGAAGTTCGAATGTATATGGATTGAAAGGCTTCTCTAATATTTCATCTTTATTTGCTTCCTCAAATATATTACCCCCATACATTACAAGGACCCTGTCTGCAAGCTGGGACACTACACCTAGATCGTGAGATATTATTATCAGGGTTTTTATTTTACCCTCCTTTCTTAGCCTTTTTAATTCCTCAATTATTTTAGCCTGCGATATTACATCAAGACCTGTTGTTGGTTCATCTGCAATGACAAGATCAGGAGAAAGTGCTAAAGCCATGGCGATAATAGCCCTCTGTTTCATCCCTCCACTTAATTCATGTGGATAACTTTTTAAAACTGATGGATCAAGGTGAGCTGTTTTTACGAGATCAACAACCTTCTTTTTAACCTCTTCCTTAGGCAAATCTGTATGAATGTAAAAAACCTCTTCAATCTGCTTTCCTATTGTATAAACTGGGTTAAAAGAATTCATGGCCCCCTGGAATATCATTGAAATACCTTTCCACCTTATGTTTGCCATTGTACTTGTTAAAATTTTTCTCTGTGACCTTTTCATTTTAACTGTGCTAAAACCAGAAATTTCAGGGGATGTAATTATATCATTTTTGAATTTTACATAGCCAGAAACTTTAGCATTTGGTGGCAATAACGCAGAAATGCTAAAAGCCAGTGTAGATTTGCCTGATCCACTTTCTCCTACTATACCAATAAATTCACCCTCTTTTATTTGTAAATTAATGTTATTGAGTGCCTTCACATTACCGAAATCTGTAAGAAATTCTACACTTAGATCCTTAACTTCTAATAATGGTCCCTGATTTAGTTTAATCATTTCTTTTTCCATAAATTCACTGCCTCCTTATCCTTGGATTTACAACTTCATCTAGTCCCCTTGAAATAAATATGAATGCCATTATGAATGCTGTTAAAATAATTGAAGGTGGCAATACCCACCATGGTGCCTGAGCAGCTAGGAAGAAGTTATTGAATATTGGCTGCAACATACCACCCCATGTTGGAATTGTAAGGGGGGCCAAACCCAAGAATTGCAAGGTTGCAACTCCTGCAACTGCACCACCTATTGCTAATGCCAAGAAATAAACAAGCAATGGAGTCATATTTGGCATCATATGCTTGTAAAGAATTTGCCATGTACTTGACCCAGATACCTTTGCCGCTTCTACAAATGTTCTCGCCTTAATTTGCCTAACTACACCAATCAAGGTTAATGTGGTAAAAGGCCATCCTATTATTGTTAAAATAATGACAATGTTCAACATAGATGCACCTAGAACAGATGCAAGAGCGATTAATAGAGCCAATCCAGGAATTAAATAGACAACCAGTGATACAGTTTCCACAACTGAGCTTACTATAGGGCCTGAATAACCCACTAGCATTGCAGCTAATACTGCAATGACCATTACACCTATTGCAACTGTTATACCAAACAACCAGTCAGTTGGGAAACTTGCAATTAACTGGCTCCATAGATCATTTCCATCGCTGTTTGTACCCAATAAATAAATATTTCCAGATGGAGAATTCAATGTAGGGGGAATTGGATTTTTATCTACACCTGATGATGCATACATATTGAAATATCCATTATTTGTAATAAATGCAATTGAAGATCGACCTGTTTCTGCATTTCTGAAGAGAATAGGTTGTTTTATTGGAAGATAATTTGAATTGAAATGCACAGACCATTCAGCAGAATCCTTTCCCAATTGAGCCTGTATTTCCAACATTAATCCCAAATTTGTGTTGAATATTGCAGCTGTTTTATCTGCAATATACAAAGGTGTATAAGTTAACAAACCATCAGAGGATGCAATTGTAAATGTTCCTTTCAATTTTCCAATTCCACCTATGGAAAATATTTCATTATTTGTTGTCACCAACAAATAAGATGGAAAACCTGAGCTTCCCAAGGATGATGTCATTGAAGTAATTGGAGCTCCCACATTGTATATATCCACCAATGTCCCATTTGAAAGATATACCCCATATACTCCATAAATGTTATTTAAAGCGATAAACACCATATTGTATGAATTTGGACTCAATTGATAATCTAATGGAATTGTGGGAGTTGCTTTTAAATTAATTGGATATGGCAAATTTGTGTTCCATCTCAATTTTCCACTCAATAAAGAATATGCCATTATATGTGTTCCTCGCCCTATTATTATTTCTGAACCATATACTTTACCGGGAGAAAAGAAAACACCGTATGGGACAGGTGTTGTTGGTATACCGTTGTTAGGTAAAATATTATACCAAGCTAATGTATTTGAATTCAAATAATATGATGAAAGATTGTATTCCCCATTTTCTTCAGTCAAAGCTATAATCATACCTGGCATAAATCCCATAGAAGATGCACTCATATTATCAAATGGGATCCAGGCTGGTGGAGATTCAGAGAGCTGAATAGAATTTAGTTCAGGAGAATATATTAGTTTTCCGGGAATTTCAATTTTTATTATATGCTTAACATATGGATTTCCAGATCCCCAAGTGGCACCAGTCCACCATACTTCACCTGTATATATTAAAGAATTAGCACCATTTGTAGCACCGATTACAAAATACGTTGTATAAGTTATTGTGCTATATCCAGACGAAATAAATGATAAATACTTTGAAATTGGATAAACAGAAACTGGAAACACATTATATGAGGATGGTATATTCAGATATGCCAAATTAATAATTTTCCCTTTGGGTGTTTCTGATGTGGCTCCTAAACCTATTCCATATATTGTACCGTTTGCTGAATTTGTAAATAATAAGTAACTACCTTCAGAATTAACTGAAGTAGTTGATAATTGAGTCGAATTGTAGTTCAAATAACTAGGCAGTAACATATTAAGTTCTTGCTGAGCTGTATATGTATCTTCCAACGGTGCAATAAAATTCATTGGATCATGAAATGTTAAAACAGGTGATAAAGCTGTCATTATAACAAAGAATAGAACTAGATAAAATCCGGCTTTACCATATCCTGATTTATAATAAATTTTCCAATTAATCTTTAATCTTTTCAAGAAAAATAGAATTCTCTTCTTCCTATAACCTTTTGATTCTACTTTCACCATTTATATCACCTTTACACCCTTATCCTTGGATCTAACCAGGCATGTATATAATCAATTAACACATAGGCAATTATTGTTATTAAAGATATTAAAAATAACGCACCCTCTGATAATGCATAATCTTCCATTAATGTTGCATAATACAAAATATGCCCTATACCTGGCCAGGAAAATAATATTTCGACTATAACTGCACCACCAGTCAATCCAGCAAATTCCAAAGCCATTCTGGTTGTGACTGGGATCATGGCATTTCTAGCCGCATGCCTAAACATAATTCCAGCTTCTGATACACCTTTTGCCCTTGCTGTTAATATATAATCTTCTCCCAATGTTGAGACCATTGCTGCTCTCATTGTTAGTACATGAGCTGCTGCCTCTATTACAACCAAAGTTATTAATGGTAAAGCCATTTTATATAGAACGAATTCAAAATTTGGCCAAGAAAAGTGGTATAAATAATAGGTACTAAATCCAGATGTCACAGGGAATATATGATAAAAGGATACTAAATATATATACAAAATTACGCCTAAAATAAAGAAGGGTATTGAATTCAATATTAAGCTGATTGTAATGCTAAAAGCTTCTGATTTTTTACCCCTTACCCATGAAGTAACTATTCCTAGAGGTATACCTATTATGAATGATAAGGCTAAGGCAGTACCTAACAAAAGCAATGTGTATGGCATAGCATAATTAATAATCTCCCAAACCGGCTCTCCTCTGATATAATCATAACCAAAATTGAATGTGAACATATCCTTCATATAAATTAAGAAATTCATCAAATTCCATTTACCACCGCTCAGTCCTAACTCTGATAACAAAGCATTCATTTGGGCTGGTGTTGCTCCATAGTGTTTAGCACCAAATAAAAAGAGTTCTGCTGGGTTCCCTGGCATCAACCTGTAAACAACGTAGACAATCACAGCCATAAGCACAGCAAGCACTATAGCCTGTATAATTTTTCTAGCCAACAAATATATATTCATCTTAACCCATTTACCTAATGGTAAATTTTGTATATAAAATTTACTAAAAAATTTTGAAGTAAATATATATCTAAGAATTATTATTAACATTAACTTTAAGACTTATCCAAAAAAGATTGTTCATTATCAATTTTTAAAAAATTTTACTTAATTTTTCAAAATTATAAAATCAATGTTTAAATGACTTTTTATTGATTTTATAATTTTCATTAAAATGGATTTTATTTATTTTTATTAAAAGTTATATAATAAAATACTTAATTTTAAAAATTTAATCAAAAAGTGTATAGAGGAAAGATTTATTAATAAAGAAATAATGATAAGACGGAAAAATGGAAGAAAAAGTAGATGAATGGATTAAGACGCAAAACTTTAACACAACAGCGGATATTCAAGTACCGCAGAAATTAATAGATCAGGTTATAGGTCAGGATGAGGCAGTAGAAGTTATAAAAAAAGCTGCAGTACAAAAAAGGCACGTTATTCTTGTTGGTGATCCAGGTACTGGAAAATCTATGCTTGCTCAATCAATGACCGATTTTTTACCACAGCAAGAATTAGAAGACATTCTTGTTTTTCCAAATGAAGAGGATCCTAACAGGCCTAAGATTAAAGTTTTACCTGCAGGTAGAGGAAAAGATTTGGTAAAGCAAATGCAGGAAAAGGCAAAGCAAGAAAAAGCTGAAAGGCAAAGATTCTTGCAATTAACATTATTCGGTTTAATATTGTTAGGAATTATCGCATATATTTTCACCAGAGATTTCACTATTTTATTCATGAGTATTTTACTTGTAATATTTCTATGGATATTTCTTGGAATGACTGTACAAAGGACAGAGCAAAATAATGTCCCGAAACTTTTAGTTGGCCATGAGCCAAATGACAAACCACCATTCATCGATGCTACGGGGGCACATACAGGAGCACTTCTTGGAGATGTAAGGCACGATCCTTTCCAATCAGGTGGGCTTGAGACACCCGCCCATTTAAGGGTAGAGGCTGGCGATATTCACAAAGCAAACAAGGGTGTTTTGTTTATTGATGAAATAAATCTTTTAAGACCTGAAAGTCAGCAAGCCCTCTTAACAGCAATGCAAGAAAAGAAATTTGCAATAACTGGTCAAAGTGAAAGGAGTGCAGGTGCACTTGTACAAACTGAACCTGTACCATGTGATTTCATTCTCGTTGCCGCAGGTAATATAGATTCTGTAGAGGGCATGCATCCAGCCTTAAGATCAAGGATAAGAGGATACGGTTATGAAATATACATGAATAATAGCATGGATGATACAGAAGAAAATAGAAAAAAATTAATAAGATTTGTTGCTCAGGAAGTTGTTAAGGATGGAAAAATACCTCACTTTGATAAAATGGCTGTAGCTGAAATAATAAAAGAGGCACAGAAAAGGGCTGGAAGGAAGGACAAATTAACATTGAGGCTGAGGGAATTGGGTGGTTTAATAAGGGTAGCAGGCGATATTGCAAAATCCTCAGGTTCAAACGTAGTTACTTTCGAGCATGTACTTTTAGCTAAAAAATCTGCAAGACCTTTGGAGCAGCAAATAGCAGATAGAATAATTGACATGAAAAAAGAATATAACACATTCCTTAACAGCGGTTTTGCAGTGGGCACAGTAAATGGCCTTGCAGTTTATAGTGCACAAAGTGGAATGGCAGAATTTTCTGGTATGGTATTGCCAATTGTTGCGGAAGTAACACCTGCACAGAGCAGAAATCAGGGCAGAGTAATAGCAACAGGAAAACTTGGTGATATTGCGAAGGAAGCTGTTCAAAATGTTTCAGCTATTGTTAAAAAATACAGCGGTGAAGATATATCCAACCATGATGTTCATATTCAGTTCATAGGTACATATGAAGGTGTAGAAGGTGATTCAGCAAGCATTTCAATAGCAACTGCAGTCATATCTGCGCTTGAAAATATTCCAGTAAACCAGGAAGTTGCAATGACAGGATCCTTAAGCATAAGAGGACAGGTTCTCCCTGTAGGTGGAGTATCCGCAAAAGTTGAAGCTGCAATAGAGGCAGGTTTCAAGAAGGTGATAATACCTATTTCAAACATAGATGATGTTATACTGGATGAGCATCACAAGGGAAAAATAAATATTATTCCTGTTTCAACGATATTAGAAGTTTTAAAAGAAGCTCTTATGGACTGCCCTGAAAAGGAAAGATTACTTTCGGATCTAAATAGGGTAATTTCACCACCCATCATGGTGAAGGCATCAAAATGATTTCCTTTGTAAAAGGTTATCCAACGCAAAATGCGCTTGATCTTTTAAAAAAAGGTGACTTGATAATTATTAATTCTAAGCTCATAACTTCGCCTCTTGAAGTAGAAAGTGCATACAGAAAAGCAAAAAGGTCATTCGAAAAAGGTAGCAATATTAGCCATGATGTAGGTTCGGAGACAATGCTCTACTTACTTGGAAAAAGGCAGATTTCCGAAGCAATAAAAAAATTCGGTTTAAATGAAAGAGACAATGAATATTTCATAATTTCCGAAAAGGATCTAGATTTAGAATCCTTAGGATTTAAAAAAATAGATTTCGAAAAAAAATGTGTTGATGGGGATATTCTAAAAAGATTAGAAGAAATTGCAATATTTGAAATAAAAAAATAGTTTAAATTTTTTCAAACCTTCCCTTTAATTTTTCCATGATCTTTGGTAATGTTGTGTATTCCATTTCTTCTAGGGGAAGTCTATGTGGCTCAAATGGGCCGTGTCTTCTCATATAATCTGCTATTTCTACAGCCTGCCTTCTTGCACCATCGAAAGCAGGATCATCGAAAAGATCAACAGGCCCTACTAATTTTCCATCTGAAAGCTGAAAACCGAGTGCAACCACCCTAGGAGGCCCATCAAACCTGGTCATCTTTGCATCCTTAAGACCAACAGGCATTATAGGTCCATTATGGGATCCCCTCATCCAACCTGATACCAGGTGCGGAAATGCAAATGGTTCAAGGACTTCACCTAAAGCAGGCAATCCAGATTGAGCCCTTACAAGCGCTACTGGGTCATCCTTACCAACATATTCACCTGCAATTTGATACAATTTTTCTGTGGATATTACAGCAACTGCCTCTTCATGGGGTATTTTGGGATGCTTTTCTGATGGGTATACTCTCTTTATCACATATCTGCTCTTTGCACCTATCAGGGCAAGAAGATCATACAATTCCTCCGGTGTTTTTAAAAATACCCTTTTATGCTCCATAATATCCCATACTTCAAATACAAAGCCATCATGCATTGTAGGATCTATTATTAATCCAGGAGTGTTGAAAGGATCACCAAAAATTTTATAAATTGGTAAATTGAAGGCACCAGGTTCAGTCTTATCCATCATGAAAGCTATTACAGGTTCTCCTTTTCTTTCTTCGAATTCGAGCTCTGCTATGCCTGGGCCTAGACCTCTTACGTTTCCTGAAAATGCATCCTTAAGCAAGTCTTGGCCAGCACCATAAAGCTTTAAAGACTTTGCTATTTCAGTTGCAGCTTTAAATGTATCCCACGCAAGCTTATGAATCTCTTCATTATCAACGCCTTTTTTATGCGTCATTATTAGCTGTAAATCATCGCCTACTCCTGCTACTCTGTAATCTATTAAAATACCTTCCTTTTTAGCTTTACCAAGCATTTCTTCTGCCTTTTCCTTTAGTGAAGGATGAACAGAAGAATGACCTGGATAACCTCCCACGTCTGCTTTTATAAGGCTCAGCGTTATTTTCATTAAATTCACCCTATATAGTGTATAGAAAAATATATAATAAAACTTTTTCTTAAAGGTCTAATGGAAGACTGTTTAAATGTACTATTAAAAAGAAGAAGTATAAGATCTTTCAAGGAGGACCCTGTACCAGATGAAATTATTCATAAGATTTTAAGGGCTGCTCAATACGCCCCTAGCTCATGGAATAGACAGCCATGGAAATTCATTATTATTAAAGATAAACAAAAATTAAAAAAGATTTCAAGTTTTTTACCATATGGTAAATTTTTGTCCAATGCACCTTTAGCAATAGCTATAATCTCATCTGAAAAAGAATCTGATCTATGGTTAATTGATGGATCTGCAGCTACAGAGAATCTAATGCTAGCTGCTGAATGCTATGGCCTGGGTACTTGCTGGATAGCTGAATCTGATAACAATGAAATAAAGAAAATTTTGGAAATTCCTGAAGAATACCACATCATAACAATAACTCCATTGGGATATCCTGCTTCAAAACCAAGAATTCCAGAAAGAAAAAATATTGAAGATATTACATTCTCTGAAAAATTTGGATTGAAATATTTTAAAAATGATTGATTCAACAAAGTATTTATATCAGTTCTCTATACACAAGAATACGGAGTGACGGTCATAGAGAACAGGGAAACACCCGGTCCCATTCCGAACCCGGCAGTTAAGCCTGTTCTCGTACCATATGTGTACTTGGATGCGCGAGCTCCAGGGAAGTATGGTTTGCTGTCACTCCACTCCCAATCATTTATTAATGTGTTTTTTGATTAATAGATTATGTTTCCCGAAGATGTAATTACAACTTCAAAAAAAGGTAAAAAGGAAGTAAGAAATTTAATTTCAAAGGGAAAATTTGTGAAATACAATTATCTGGATCCTGAAAATGGATTAATAACTGAAAAAAAGTACAGGCTAGTTCTACAGGATTGTAATGGCTTCAGAGAAGAATATTTCATAATACCAACATCGGATGGAAAAAAATTTTTAATGATACCTGCTGATGAGAAAGAGGGAAGAAAAATTTGGGACGGTAAAAAAAGTATTGACCTTGATGAAATTTTAACTCACTGAAATTATGTCCACATAGAAATAAAGAGTCTTTCCAGCAATGTAGTTATTGAAATTTAATGCAATTGAACTATTAGTTATTGAGGATACATAAGCTCCGTAGGGCAAATATGTATTAATTTGGGTTACAATTTCATATTCAATCGTACTAGAATTTGAATATTTAACGAAATATCCCCATGACACGTTATTTCCATAAGGATAGTAAGTCTGGCCAGAATATGCATCATTCTCATATGTAACAGTTTCAGTGATGGCGTTTACGTTAAGTACAAGATCATACCATCCAAAAGTTTTATCAAAATAAACAGATCCTGATTTAGGAACTCCACCAGTCTTGTTTTCAAACTGTGAAATACTAATATTCTGGATTCTTGAAATGTTACCATATCTTGGAATTTCATGGACAAGGGAAGCGTTGTATGAATATCCTTCAGAGGGTGGTACTACAATTATTTTTGTTTCACCGGGTGCCATGCCTATGACTCCGTTGTTCAAACCCTGAATTACCTGCCCTGACCCAACTGTAAAATTCAAGGGACTGAATGAGGATGGATATCTGAAATCTATTGCCTTCAAATACGTCTGATTATTGTTTGCTACACTTTTCATGTTTGTTGCGAATATGTATGGTGTGCCATTGATTATTATGTAGCCATAATAGTATAATGATACCTCGGATCCATTTTTTATAACTTTTACTGGTTTTCCTGGTGCTGTTAATGCATTATAACCTAAATATGCCCCTACTATTGCGGCAACAAGAATTATTATCACTATTATTGCATAAGTACTTAATTTCATTGTAAGAAGCCAAAGGTATTTTTAGATATATATTTTACGATTCGTTCCTAAGAAATGGTAAAAATAATATGCCACTAAGGATTATTAAATTTCGATGCCTGATATTGTGGATGAATTAAATTCTTTATTGAGAAGCGAAAAAAATTCTAGATCAAAATTAAAGGACATTCCTGATTCATTTTTTAAAAATGCCGATTTTGAACTAAAAAAATTAAAAGAAGATTTGAAAAATGCTGTAGAAAAAAATGAAATAGAATATATGACACAATTAAAATTTAGAATAAAGGCATTGGAAAATGGAATAAAAGAATTGAAATGGGTGAGGGGGAAAAAAATAGCCTTTCAGGCAATCGAGGATGCAATTTCAGGAACAAAGTCTGAAATGGGAAGTTTTATTCCTGAAGAGAGAATTTTATATGAAGAATTTAGAAGAGGTTTTGATTTTTACCTTACAGGTGAAAATGTACCTTTACCTTTAGGCCAGAAAATAGAAAATGAAATTAAAACAGAAAAAAAACAGGATAAAGAAGAATTAAAAAAATTGGCTGTTAGAATTCTTTATCCCATCGAGGTAGCTGATATAGATATGGATTATGTTCTAAATAAAGAGGATATTGTAACTTTAAGTTATGAACTTGCACACACTCTTTCAAAAAAAGGAATGTGCGAAATCATTGATGAATCAATAAAGGGGAAGTGACCCTGTTATTTTATCTATTAAATTTTCCTTTTCAGGTCCTATACCTAGAACTGTTATTGTACCAGGTGGTACTTCAGTTAAGCCTGCATCCTGGATCAGGCATGCATATATGCCAAAACCATAAGCCTTTTCTCTTAGCAGAAATAGATCATTTAAATTTTTAACTTTCAAAACAACCTTTTTCTGGCCCTCTTTATACCAGTTTTCAAATATTTCTCTTTTATTTAAATATGTTTTTATTGCACATTCAACTGAAGCATGTGCTACCTGAACTGCCAATTTACCTCTTGATATATCCAAGTCTTCTCTTACAACTATGACGAGCTTGTATTCCATCGTTATGAATATGATCTCTATCTAAATAATTTTTTTTAAAATCTCAAAAAGATAAAATTTTATACACATTTGTTATTAAAGTAGCTAGCCCCGTGGTGTAGCGGCCAAGCATAGTGGGCTCTGGACCCATTGACGGCAGTTCGAATCTGCCCGGGGCTGCTTACATAAATTAAAATATGTGTAAATTATTAGAAAAAAGTGATGAAGAATCTTATAAAATTGATGTTGATTCTATTCATATTCTTATTCATAGCTTCTACAGCAAGTGCTCAGCAGCATGAATACATGCTCATAAATTTTAACATGGAAGTAGATCCAGGTGCAGTTTCATTTTTTCAGAATTCATTCAATTATGCAGAATCAAGCAATATTCCATATGTTATTATTGAAATGAATACACCTGGAGGATATCTAGATTCAATGATGTCAATAGTTAACATGACCCTTCAGGCTGAAGCTAAGAATATAACTGTAATAACATTTGTTCCTTTAGGTGGCATGGCCGCATCTGCTGGATCTTACATAGCCATGGCATCTAATTACATATATATGGCAAATGGCACATTTATAGGGCCTTCAACACCTATTGTTGAAGGAGGAAATTCTACGGAGCAAATGCACGTGGAAAATGCAATGCTTGCTTGGATGGTGAGCTTAGCTCAATTGCATGGTAAAAATATTACAGCTGTAACTTCCATGGTTTTGAATAATACTGCATACAGCGCAACCCAGGCTTACAAAATTCATTTAATAAATGGAATTGTTGATTCCTTATCTGGTTTACTTTCAATTTTTGGAATTTCAAATTATTCTCAGGTTTCTAGCTCACCTTCAGCTTATGACCAATTTATAAGTTTCATTAGCAATCCTACAGTAGATGGCCTTCTAATTACAATAGGTATGTTAGCCATTCTTCTTGATATTTACCATGCTACAATATTACTTTCCATCACAGGCATTATTTTGATTGCGCTTGGTTTATGGGGATCACAGATAATAGGCGGAAATATTGTAGGTATTTTAATAATACTTATAGGCGGTGCTTTAATTATTGCAGAAATAAAGGTAGGTCATGGGTTCTTAATGATCACGGGTGTTTTACTTGCAATATTTGGAACATGGATATTGGCTTCAGGCATCTATTATTCTCCCTCACCTTTTGGTATGTTTTCCTACATTGCTTTTGGCTTCATGGGAGGATTTGGTATAATAGCAGCGTATTACCTCAATTGGATAAGGAGAACAATAAGAAAAAGACCTGTTACAGGTCCGGAAGCAATAATTGGAAAAACTGGCCTTGCCGTTAAAGATCTAAATCCTGAGGGTGAAGTAAGAATAGAGGGCATAATTTGGAAGGCCAGATCATTAAATGGTAATAAAATAGATGCAGGGAAAGAGGTTTCGGTTATAGCAAGGGATGATTTGACACTTATAGTGGATGAGAAAAAATGAAAAAAGCTTTAACAATTTTTTTAACTGTTCTTGACTGGATTTTTTTTGCATTATTGGTTATTTCAATTTATTTTTTAATTGTTACTAATTATTATGGATTTAACTTCCTACCATTTTTAGCTTATGGATCCATGATCATTATATTTTTCCTTCTTTTTTACTATTTTAGAAAAATAATTTGGGCAGTGAAGGAAAAGGCACAAACGGGTCCAGAGGCAATAGTTGGAAAAACTGGCCTTGCCGTTAAAGATCTAAATCCTGAGGGTGAAGTAAGAATAGAGGGCATAATTTGGAAGGCCAGATCATTAAATAATGAATTTATAGAAAATGGTTCCTATGTGATTGTAAAGAATTTGGAAAATATTACACTGGTAGTAGAAAAAGTTAAGAAATAGCAATACTTATAATATTCAAGGTGAAAAATATGGATATAGGTACACTGATTGGCATTGTAATACTTGTATTGATCGTGCTCATTTTCTTCCTATCAGGTATAAAGGTATTCAGAGAATGGGAAAGGGCACCATATCTTGTACTAGGAAGATTCAGAGGTTTCAAGGGTCCAGGCATAGTTTACATAGTACCAATAATTAGCAAGGTACCTTTTATTATATCCACAAGATTGCAAACACAGGCATTCAAGACAGAGCAAACATTAACAAAAGATAACGTGCCTGTTAATGTTGATGCTGTAATGTATTTCCAGCCAGTGGATCTCGAAAAGGTTGTCCTTAAGGTAGAGGATTATAATGTGGCAACAACACTTGCAGCACAGACGACATTGAGGGAAGTGATAGGAGGCATAACACTAGATGAGCTCTTAGCAGAGAGGGAAAAAATAGGAACGATAGCGAGAAACATCATAGATCAAAAAACAGAAGCTTGGGGTATTAAGGTCACATCGGTGGAAATTAGGGATGTTCTTATTCCGACTGCATTGCAGGAAGCTATGTCAAGGCAAGCAGCAGCTGAAAGGGAAAGAAGAGCAAGGGTCACTTTAGCCCTAGCAGAATATGAAGCTGCATCAAAAATGATAGACGCAGCAAAGCTATACGAAGCTAGCAAATATGGTCTTGAATTAAGATGGATGAACATTCTTTATGAATTGGGTCTTCAGGGAAAAGGAACTCTAATGCTTATTCCAACCAACCTTATGTCAGCAGGGCCTGGAACGATTGGTCCTTATGGTGTTATAGGTCTAAGAGAAGTTGCAGAAATGGGAGAAAAGAAAGAAGAAAAGAAAGACCAGACAAATAAATGAAAAATTTTTTAAATATCTATTAATTCTTTTTTTTATGAAAATTCTTGTTACATTTCCCGTTGAAGATAAATTTAAAGAAATGGGTGAAAAATATTTTGGTAAAAATATTATATTTTACCCAGATTATGAAGATGCGGACATTCTTTTAATTTTGAATAATAATTTTCCTTACAATGGAAAAGTGAAAATGATTCAAACCATATCTGCAGGTGTCGATCATATAGATTTTTCAAGAATAGGAAAAGATACTGTTGTATGCAGCAATGCCGGTGCATACGCCATATCTGTGGCTGAACATGTTTTTGCTCTCCTTCTTGCTGGAACAAAAAAAATAATTGAGAAAAATGATGAAATGAAGAGGGGTATATTCAATTCAACTCCAACTACTTTGCTATATGGCAAAACTCTTGGCATTATAGGTTATGGAGGCATAGGAAAAAGGGTAGCAAGAATTGCAAAATCATTTGATATGAATATAATTGCCATAGGAAGAAAAGATAAGAATGAATTTGTTGATCATTATTATAATTTAAACAATCTTGAATTCCTAGTAAAAAATTCAGATTTTATATTAATTTCAATACCATTGAATAAGGAGACTTTTAATTTGATTGATATTGATGTATTAAATAAAATAAAAAATGGTGGAATTTTAATCAATGTTGCAAGACCTGAGATAATTAAAAAGGATGATCTTTTTGATTTTTTGAAGAGGAGAAAGGATGTATTATATTTATCTGATGTATGGTGGGATGAACCAGAAATAAAAAATACAAATATTGAAAATGCAATTCTAACGCCTCATATAGCTGGTGGAAAGTCAGGTGAAATAATGGAAATCGCTTTCAAGGAGGCTTATGAAAATATTTTAAGATTCATTAACAAAAAGGAATTGAAGAATCTTGTAAATCGTAATGAATATTTGAAAATTGATAGAAAAAATGTAGGTGTATGAAATTCTTTAATAATAATTCTTATTACATGTATCCATGGAATTTTATCCTGACCTAAAAAAAATAAGGGAAATTAAACCTTTGATACATCATATTACAAATTATGTTGTTATGAACGACAGTGCAAATATTACATTGGCAATAGGTGCATCGCCCATAATGGCACATGCAGAAGAAGAACTGGAAGATTTAATTTCCATAGCAGGATCATTATACATAAATGTGGGAACTTTAGACAGGGCTTGGATAAATTCAATGCTAAAAGCTGGAAAAATTGCTGAAAAATATAACAAGCCTGTTCTACTTGATCCCGTTGGAATGGGAGCAAGTAGATTAAGAAATGAAACTGTTCAACTATTCTTGGAATCATTTAAAATCCATGTATTAAAGGGAAATGGAGGTGAAATGCTTTCCCTTTATGGAATAAAGGGTGGAACAAAGGGTGTTGATTCATTAAAAGATGCAAGTATTGATGTTGCTGTTTCAATTTCAGAAAAATATGACACCACTGCAGTAATAACAGGTAAAACCGATTACATATCTGATGGAAAAAGAATTGCGGAAGTTAGAAATGGTACAGATATGTTTCAGAAAATAACAGGATCTGGATGCATGCTAGGTTCTGTAATTTCTTCATTTTTGGCTGTAAATTCAGATACATTTATCTCTTCAATAGAGGGGCTTGTTACGTTTGAAATTGCAGGTGAGCTTGCAGAAAAAAAATCAAATGGACCGGGATCTTTCAAGGAAAAGCTAATAGATGAGATTTTTAACTTTGAAGAATATGATTACAAATTTTCAAAGGTGTCTTTCTATGATTAATTTGCCAGAAGGAATTTATGGCATCACATCCAGAGATTTTGGTCATTCTCACAAAGAAAGTGCTGAATATCTTTTAAAAGCAGGAATAAAAATAATACAGTATAGGGAAAAAAATGCATCGACAAGAAAAATGCTCAAGGAAGCAATTGATATCAAAAATTTATGCAAATTATACGGTGCAATATTCATTGTTAATGATAGAATTGACATAGCAATAGCTTCAGATGCGGATGGTGTACATTTAGGCCAAGATGATATGCCAATCGAAATAGCAAGGAAGATGTTTCCTGGAAAGATCATAGGCATATCCGTTTCAAATGTTGAAGAAACTGTAGATGCTCAAAATAAAGGTGCGGATTATCTTGGTGCTGGTTCAGTTTTTCCCACAGGTACAAAGAAAGATAGTGATGTAATTGGTTTAGAAATGCTAGAAAAAATTGCAAAAATTTCTAAAATACCTGTATATGCAATAGGAGGCATAACATTAGAAAATTTGGATGAAATTAAAAAAATTAATGTTCAAGGCGCAGCCATAATTTCAGCAATTCTTAATACTAAAAATCCTGAAGAAACGGCAAGAGAATTCATTAGGAGGTGGAATAAATGAACTTTGCAATGACAATTGCAGGTTCAGATTCCATTTCTGGAGCAGGAATTCAGGAAGATCTTAAAACATGTACGATGCTTGGAGTTTACTGCTTTACAGTAATAACATCTGTAACAGCACAGAATACTTTTGAAGTAAGGGATATATTCGATATTCCGGAAAACATAGTTGCAAGTCAGATAGACGCAATAATGGATGATGTTAAAGTAAAATATGGTAAAACGGGCATGCTCAGCAACAGGAAAATAATAAAGGTTGTTTCAGAAAAAATTGAAGAATATAATATTAAGATTGTAGTAGATCCTGTGATGGTAGCAAAATCTGGTGCCCATTTGTTGAGAGAAGATTCAATAAATGCATTGAAGGATTTTCTTATTCCTTTATCTTATTTTATAACACCGAATATTGATGAAGCTGAAGTAATTCTAAATAAAAAAATAAGAAATGTAAAAGACATGGAAGATGCAGCATTTAGAATTCATGATTTAGGTCCTAAAGTTGTAATAATAAAAGGTGGACATCTGAATTTAGACTTCATCACAGACATTTACTATGATGGAAATGAAATTTTAAGATTTACATTTCCAAAAATAAAAACGAAAAATACTCATGGCACAGGATGTACATTATCATCGGCTATTGTTTCTTATCTCGCTAAAGGATATAATGATAAATTAGCTTTTTCCAAAGCTAGAAAATTTGTTCAAAAATCAATTGAAAATAACTTAGAATTTGGCCATGGGCATGGCCCATTGAATCCTATGTATAGGATAAAATTTCGTTAATTTCTAAAATTTTAAACAAAATGTTAAAAATTTAAAACAAATATTATTATTTGATTAATTTTTCAATACAACTATGAAAAAATTAACAATTGATGAAAATATTGTTGATAAAATCTCTCTGGGTGCTATCGTAAAAATTAGGGATGAATTATTGGAAATGCAAAGGATGGGTAAAAAAATTTACAGGCTTGAATCTGGTGATCCATCTTTCAATGTTCAGGATCACATAAAAGATGCAATGATCGAAGCAATAAAAAATAATAAAACACATTATACTGAAAGTACGGGTTTACCAGAATTGAAAAAAGCAATTTCTGAAAAATTGAAGAAAAAGAATGAAATTTTTGATAATGAACCAGAAAATATTATTGTAACAAATGGAGGCATGAATGGTCTTTATGTAGCCTTTAGATCAATTTTGAATGAGAGTGATAATGTTATTATTCCGGATCCAATGTGGACTGAAATAGCTGAAATAATAAAATTATCTGGAGGAAATCCAATTTATGTAGATTCTAATAATTATGCAAATTCAGTGGAAAAAATTAAATTCCCGGATTTGAAGGCAATATTTATTAATTCACCACACAACCCTACTGGTAAGGTATTTTCCAGGCATGATTTTGAGAAAATAATAAATTTTGCGTCGGATCATGGCATCTTTATAATAAGTGACGAGGCATATGAAGATATTATTTTTGATGGTAAAAAACATTTCAGTCCTGGATCAGAATATGAGAATACCATTTCTCTATTTTCATTATCTAAAACGTATGCAATGAGTGGTCTGAGAATAGGATACATCCATACAAGAAATAATAAAATTGTTGAAAGGATTGGAAAAATGGTAAGAGTAACAATAAATGGTGTGAATTCTGTTGCCCAGCATGGAGCAAGGGCTGCTTTAAGCGGCCCTCAATATTTTATTAAAGCTATGAGAGATGAATATCAAAAAAGAAGGGATATAATTTATGATTCTTTAGTTAATTCAAAATTTTTGGAACCTATTAAACCCGAGGGTGCTTTCTATATTTGGTGCAAAATAAAGGAAATGCCAGCAGGTGTTAACGATTCATTTACCATGACTGATTATATTTTAAGAAAAACTGGTGTGGGATCCATTCCAGGCCCTGTATTTGGTCCATCCGGAAAGGATCACATAAGATTTGCATTCAGCGCTGATACAAAAATTATTGAAGAAGCATCATCAATACTAAAAAATTTAGAATAAAAATTATTTTAATTTTTCAATTATACTTTCAGTAATTAATTTTGATTTATTTGTTGCACTTTCAATGGCTCTCATGAATGCTGTCCTTATACCAGAATCTTCCAATTCATAGATTGCATCTATTGTAACACCAGAAGGCGTTATAACCAATTCTTTTAAAATTGAAGGATGATCACCGCTTTCACTTACTAATTTGGCAGACCCCAAAACAGTTTCATAGGAAGCTTTTAATGCTAAATCCCTTGGCAGGCCTACCTTCAATCCTGCATACATCATTGCCTCAATTATTGTTAGTATATAGGCTGGACCACTTCCGCTCACTGCTGTGAGAGCATCCATATATTTTTCTTCCACCTCCTCTATTTCACCAAAACTTGATAATATTTCAAGAACAATTTTCTTTTTATCTTGAGGAAAATCTTTTTGAAAAGAATATACTGTAAATCCACCACCTACCCTTGCAGCTATGTTAGTCATGGCCCTAACAACAAATGATTTTGGAGAAAATTTTTTTATTACCTGAATGGGCAATGCAGCAGCAAGTGAAATAATTATTTTACCTTCAAGTTCTTTTGACATCCTTTTTATTTCTTCTGCGGTGTCTATAGGCTTTAATGAAAATAAAATTATATCTGAAGAATTTACTGCCTCAATATTATTTGATGTAATTTTTATTCCAATTGATTCCAGATCTTTTATTTTTTCCTTGTTTCTTCTAGTTGCAATTACTTGAAATTTTTTATTCAGTGCAATTGCGACTGCACTTCCTATCGTACCTGCCCCTATTATTGAGATACTTTTTTCCATAGTGTTTCATAAAAGAAAGATATTAATAAATTTATTTTTAATAATCTCAAATAAAAATTAAATTTTTACCTTTAATTTAAAAAAATATTTGGACATTTATTCAAAAATCAATCTATTTTATTTATATTTATTGCCAAAATAAAAAAGCAAAGTTTAAATAAATGATAATTGATAACAATTATGAGGTGTTTTTTGATGCCTGAAGGAGATAAAGAAATAGCTGAGAAAATAGCTGTTCAATCAGACAAAAAACTCAGGAAGGCTCTTTCACTTCAGGACTTATTTTTTATGTCCATGGGTGGCATAATAGGATCTGGCTGGTTGCTTGGTGTCGCAGGCGGAGCTTATCTGGCAGGCCCTGCCGCAGTTCTTTCTTGGATAATAGGTGGTATTATTGTTCTTTTTGTGGCATTAACATTTGCTGAAATAGCCGGTGCTGTTCCAAAATCTGGTGCTTTAGTTAGATATCCACATTATACATTTGGACCATATACAGGTTACATAATGTCATGGGCTTATTTCCTATCTGCAGTATCAGTACCTACAGTAGAAGCTGAAGCAGTATTGGAATATGCAAGCACATATATTCCAGGCTTGTTTCAAACCGTTTCAGGTGTACTCGTTTTAACGCCATATGGTATTCTTTGGGGCATTTTCCTCTTGGTGATTTTCTTCTTCTTAAACTATGCTGGTATTAAATTCTTAGGCAAATTCAATACAGTTATGACTTGGTGGAAGTTCATTATTCCTACCCTAACATTCATTTTCCTTTTATTCATATTTAATGCATCTAATTTTACTGCCTACGGTGGTTTTGCACCTAGAGGATGGAGTAATGTATTTTATGCAATACCCACCGCAGGTATAGTATTTGCTTATCTTGGCTTCAGACAGGCAATGGAATTTGGTGGAGAGGCAAAAAATCCGCAAAGAGATATACCTAGAGCTACTGTTTATTCAGTTATAGCTGCAATAATTCTGTATACTCTATTGCAGCTAGCATTTATAGGTGCTCTTAGATGGGGCTTGTCAAGTACGCCAGCACCAGGTCAGTGGGCCGACATTACTAATACTGGAATAGGATCTGCTCCATTTTTCACTGAATTAAAATACAGCGGCATGGCCGCACTTGTTGCATTCTCTTATTTGCTCCTAATAGATGCATGGATTTCACCATCAGGAACAGGCTGGATTTATACAGGAAATTCTGCTAGAGTTCTTTATGGTATTTCAGCAGATGGAATATTCCCAAAGACATTTTTAAAAATACATGAAAAAACTAGGGTACCCTTGTTTGCATTAATAGCTACCGTTCTTATTGGAATAATATTCTTTTTACCATTCCCATCATGGTATTTGCTTGTAGGATTCATATCGAGTTCAACTGTACTCACCTATGTTATAGGTCCTTTGGCTTTACATGGCTGGAGAAAACATGCACCTGAACTTAAAAGACCATATAGCCTTCAAGCAGCTTCCATAATTGCCCCAATAGGCTTTATAGGGGCTGCTCTCATTGTATACTGGTCAGGTCTAACAACACTTTCGTGGATTTATTCAATAATATTGTTTGGTATGCCTTTCTTCTACTTCCTATATGCTCCAACAAAACTTAAAATGTCAAAGGGATTGAGCTACACATTAGGTATAGTTGGTATAATCGTTGCTATTCTTACATTGGCATTAGCATATTTCTTCGTACTCTATCCATCACCTAAAGAAACGTTAGCGCAAAATATGACTTATTTCCTTATCATATGGTTTATTGAATTCATAACATTCTTGGGAATTACATTGATCTCACAAGCAAAAGTTGCTCCTGAATATAAGATATACTTCAAGAGTGCATACTGGTTCATCGCATTCATGTACATTTCATATCTAGTTGTATATTTCAGCGTTTTCGGATATGTTACAATTTCTAAGTTTACATCAATGAGTCCATTGATTCCATTCCCATGGGATACAATAATCATGATAGTTGTATTTCTGATAATATACATCTTTGGATTAAGAGCAACATTCAAGACCGAAGATCTTTCAGCCATTATAGAAGAACAAAGAGAGCCAGAGATGCCTATTATAGGATAAAAAATTATTCCCTTTTTTTATTTTTATGGAAATGTTAAAAGTTTCTGGAAATACCTACATTTTCCCAGGTCCAACAACAATAGGATTATATTTAAATGATAATAAAGCAACTATAATAGATACAGGTATTGATGAAAATGGCATAAGAAAAATTTTTAATTATTTAAATGAAAAAGGTATTTCAATAAATTCTGTCATCAATACACATTCCCATGCTGATCACATAGGTGGTAATGCATACCTAGAAAAGAAAGGTGTAGAAAATTTTTATTCAAGTGAGATTGAATCATTTTTTATAAGGAATACTGAATTTCTACCCCAATATATCTTTGGATCAAAAGCACCAAAATTTATGCAAAATAAATTTCTCATGGCAGAAAGAACAAAAAATGTAAAGACAATGCTTCCTGATATTTTTAAAGTAATTGATCTTACCGGACATTCATGGCAAATGATCGGAATACTGACAGAAGATGATATTCTATTCTGTGCAGATGCATTTTATTCAGAGAATATTGTTTTAAAACACCCGTTACTTTTTCACATTGATACAGAAAATTTTTTAAAAAAGATGGATGAAATCTTAAATATGAATTATAAAAAAATTATTTCGCATGGCGGAATAATAAATGATGCTGAAAGAACAATAAATATAAATAAAAATGCAATTGTAAATATAATAAATAAAATAATTGATTCATTGCCTAATTATATGGATTCAATTTATTCTTCACTTTCTATGGATTTGAATTTTAATTCCCCATGGGAATTCTATCTAAATATGGTACCTTTTAAATCAATCCTTACTTACTTGGAAAGAAATAACAAGGTTAAATTTTCTTTAAGAGAAGGAAAAATATATTTGGATAAAATTTAAATTTAAAGTCATTTTTCATTTTATGATGAATAAAGATTTCATTGGTTATGCTATCATGGTAACTGTTGCCCTCATATGGGGTGTAGGTTACACCGCAATAAAAATTTGCCTTGAAGTTCTCGATCCATTTACTTTAGGATCTTTAAGATTTTTATTTTCTGCAATTTTCTTCTTGCCTTTAACTTTCATTCTATGGAATAAACCAACAAGAAAAGACTTAATTTTGATCATTATTCTTGGTTTATCTGGTGTTTCTTTTTACCAGATCTTTTATAATTTAGGTGCAAATGGTATTTCAGCAGGTTTAAGTTCCATATTAATTTCCACAGAACCAATTTTTATATACTTCATTTCAGTGGGAATAAAGAAAGACAAAATTAGCTTTTCTAAAATACTAGGAATTATAATATCTTTTGTGGGAATAATATTTCTATTCTGGTATGGAATAAATAATTCTTTGGAATTTATATCAATAATTTTAATCCTTATGGCATCAATTTCATGGAGCATTTATACTGTTATTTCAAAAAAAGTGCTTGAAAAATATGATGCCTTATTTGTTACTTCATTATCATCCCTTTTTGGCACTTTGTTTTTAATGCCATTTTTAGTTAATGCCCCTGGAGAAATTATAAAGATGAATTCTTTACAGATTTTTTCATTTTCGTTTTTAGTAATATTTGCAACATTCCTTGCTTTTTATCTTAACTTCAAGGGTGTGCAGATTTTGAGCGCAACAAGGGCATCTGTTTTTTATTATCTTTCTCCAGTGTTCACAATAATAAGTGCCTATTTTCTTATTAATGAATTAATCACAATTAACATGATCATAGGCGGAATTTTAATAATTGGAGGAGTCGCTATTGTAAATAAATGAATTTTTAATTTAATTTTTGTGACAATTTTTTTAAAATCTATTTGTTTTAAAAATAATTTTTAAAAATATGTTAAAATTTTTTAAATTTTTTTACAATGTTTCCTATAATTATTTCAGAATATTAATATCCCTGCTCATAATTATCCCATCTGGTGATAATATGCACTTAAAATTGTTTATTCCGGGACCAACTGAAGTGAGGGAAGATGTATTAAAAATGCTTTCAAAACCTGTAATAGGCCATAGATCAAAAGATATGTCAGACCTGTACGAAAGAATACATAACAATCTGCAAAAATTTTTCAATACTAATTATGAAGTTGAAGTATTCACTACCTCAGGAACTGGTTTGATGGAAGGAAGCATAAGAAATGTTGTTCAATCTAAAATACTTAACTTAATCAATGGATCCTTTAGCGATAGATGGTATAAAATAGCTCTTGCGAATGGAAAAGATGCAAAAGCTTTTGAATATGAATGGGGAAAGGCTGTGAAACCAGGGGATGTGGAAAATCTCCTCGAAAAAGAAAAATTTGAAGCTGTTGCATTAACACACAATGAAACTAGTACGGGCGTAAGATCACCTTTTGATGAAATATCCAAAATTGCCCATGATCATGATGCATTGCTCATAGTGGATGCCGTGAGTTCTCTTGCTGGTGATCTCATTGATGTAAATAAAGCAGACGTAATTTTTGCACCTACACAGAAGTCTTTTGCCCTACCACCTGGACTTGCAATTGCATTCATAAGCCCTGCTGCCATGGAAAAAGCAAAAACAGTGAAAGACAGAGGATACTTCTTTGATTTTATAGCCATGCATGATTATTATGTTGAGAAAAAGCAAATTCCAGCTACACCTGCAGTTTCACTTTTCTATGCATTGGATTATCAGTTGGAAAAAATGCTCAAGGAGGGCATGGAGCAGAGATACAACAGGCATAAAGAAATGGCAAGAATGGTTCAAGACTGGGCAAAGAAGAATTTTGATCTTTTCGCAGAACCTGGTTATGAATCTGTTACTGTAACAACAGTTAAAAATACTAAAAACATTAATGTGGAAAATTTGAGAAAGGAACTCAGGGCAAGGGGTATGGAAATATCCAATGGTTATGGAAAATTGAAAGAGAAGACTTTCAGAATTGCACACATGGGAGATCTCACTCCTGCAGAAATAAAGGAACTACTTGATACTATGGATGAAATATTAAACAGGTGAAAATATGAAGGTTTTAATCACTGACCACATTCACCAAGAAGGAATAAAATTGCTAAGAAATTCTGGATTTTCTGTAGATGAAAAATATGATCTTAGTAAGGATGATCTTAAAAAAATAATTGGGAATTATGAGGCATTAATAGTAAGAAGCAAAACAAAGGTAACGAGGGAAGTAATAGAGGCAGGAAATAAGCTTCTAGTTATAGGCAGGGCTGGTGTAGGATTAGATAACATTGATGTTAATGCAGCTAAGGAGAAGAACATTAAAGTGATAAATACACCAGATGTAAGCACAGTATCTGTTGCAGAACTCGTCATGGGATTTATGATTTCAGCTGCAAGGTTTATTCCACAGGCTACAGAGTCACTGAAAAAAGGAGAATGGGAAAAAGAAAAATTCATGGGCATGGAACTTTCAGGAAAAACCTTGGGAATTGTTGGTTTAGGAAGGATTGGCAAAGCTCTTGCAAAAAGGGCTATGGCATTTGATATGACAGTTATTGGCTACGACCCATACGTAAAAAGTGATGAAAATATAAAAATGGTAGATTTGGAAACATTGCTTAAAAATTCAGATTTCATTTCATTCCATGTGCCTTTAACAGATGAAACAAAGCATATGATATCATCCAAGGAAATAGAAAAAATGAAGAAGGGCGTAATATTAATAAATGCTGCAAGAGGTGGAATTCTAGATGAAATTGCAATAAAAAAGGGCATGGATGAAGGAATAATAAAGGCCGTATGCTTGGATGTTTTTGAATCTGAAAAACCTTTCAATACTATTCTTACATCAGAAGAAAATTTCATTGGAACGCCACATATTGGAGCACAAACAGAAGAAGCACAGCAAAGAGCTGGAATAGAAATTTCTAAAAAGATCATAGAATTTCTAAAAGGAATAAAGGGGTGATTTCATTGGTGGATGTTCGGCCATTCAAGGGAATAAGTTATAGCATTAAGAATATTGAAAACTTGGTAACGGAACCTTATGATAAAATATCAAAGCAGATGCAAAAGGAATACTATGAAAAAAGCCCATATAATTTTATAAGAATAAATTTACCAAATGAAATTGATCCATACACTTCATCAAAAAAAACAATTGAATCATGGTTAAAAGAAAAAATTCTTACAAAAGATAAAGAGCTATATTTTTATTTCTATATTCAACAATTTAGATTATTCGAAAAAAAGTATGAAAGGTTTGGATTCTTCGCAGCAGTGAAATTGGAGGATTATTCTGAGAAAAAGATTTTACCGCATGAGAGAACATTCAAAGGCCCTAAGGAGGACAGGCTAAAAATGCTGAGATCAACAAACATGGATCTAGAACCTGTATTTTTCCTATATGATGATCCAGCAATGGAAATTAAAAAAATATTTGAAGATAGCAATAAAGAGCTTGAATTTGATATTACAGTGAACGGCATAAGGCATGTTCTGTACAAAGTAAAATCGGATTATATCACAAAATTCTTCAATGATAAGCAGCTTGTGATAGCTGATGGTCATCATAGATATGAAACAGCACTTGCTTATGCAAAGGAGAAAAATTTTGAAAACGGCACAGGATACATAATGGCGGTTTTAGTGAACAGATTGGATCCAGGCCTTGTTATTCTACCATCACACAGGGTCCTTAAAATAACTATAGACAATGATGAATTCATTGAGCAGGTGAAAAATTTCTTTGACGTCAAGGTATTGGATATTAAAAACATAAAAAATTCAATAAATGATGACATAGTATATGTAAATCAGAATAAGGCCTATTCATTGAATTTAAAAAAGGAATACTTAAGTAATAAGTTAAGTGAAAATATTAATGTATCATACTTGAACAACTATATCTTCAATAGGATTTTGAATATACAGGACAGGGAAAAGATCATATTTGAAAGATGGGTCGAAGACGCCCTGAATGACATAAAAGATGGAAGTGGCATTGCTTTCATTCTTAAGGCTGTAAATCCCTCAGTTGTCTGGGATGTTGCAAGAAATGGAGAAATTATGCCTGAGAAATCCACAGATTTCTATCCAAAACTTCTGTCAGGCTTAAAAATGATGGATTTAAATGAAAAAATTTTTTAATTTTTTTTAGCGCCGAGGGGGAGATTTGAACTCCCGAGTCCTCAAGGGACAATAGATCTCGAATCTATCGCCTTTATCCGGGCTAGGCTACCTCGGCAATTTTTTATGCAATGGGAAATTGAAATGTAATGTTTAGTATAAATTTTTTTCAGCATATTAAGAAAAACTTTTTAATAATAAATTTGATTAGTTATTTTATGGCACACTATTTAATGTATCCAGATATTTATGGAGAAAAATTAGCCTTTGTCACAGAAGATGATCTATGGTTATATGATGGAAATTTAAAAAGAATAACTGAGGGTATTGGAATAGTAAGATACCCAAGATTTGTTCTTGATGGGAAGAGCATAATTTTTTCAGTTTTCAAGAGCATGGGAAGAGAGGACATTAAGCCACAGGGTGATTTGTACATTTTTAATATTAATGAAAATAGCATTAAAAGATTAACATATTTCGGAAGCAGGAACATTAAGCCCATTACTTCATATTCAGGGAAGATCTATTTTTCTTCATCACACTCATCACCTTTAAATTACTACCAGGAATTATATAAAATGTCACCTGATGGTTCTGAAATAGAAAGATTGGGCTATGGGAATGCTAATTACATAGGCTTTGGAAATAATTTCATTTTGTTGGGTAGAAATATAGGCGATCCAGCAAGCTGGAAGAGATACAGAGGTGGAACTGCTGGTCAGCTATGGCTTTCTAAGGATGGTAAAACATTCGAAAGGATTCTTTCAAACTTAAAAGGAAATATAGGAAGCCCTATGATCTTTGAAAATAATATTTGTTTTATTTCAGATCATGAAGGAATAGGAAGAATATACTGCTATGACGGTAAAGACATTAAAAAAATTACTGAAAATGTTGAATACTATGCTAGAAATGCCAATTCAGACGGGAAAAAAATAATATTTCAGATGGCAGGAGATCTTTACATTTTTGATAATAAATTAAAGAAATTAGATATAAATGTATATGGAAGCAAGAGAGGTCTTGAGGATAGATACATAGACATTGGTGAAAGGATAGAGCATTATTCACTTGATGAAAAGGGTGAAAGTATTCTCTTTACAGCAAGGGGAAAATACTACAAAATGGGAACATTTGAAGGACCAGTAATTATTTCTGATGATATCAGGTTAATTAAAGGTAAATTTCTTAGGGATGGTAAATATATAGGCATTCAGAATAAAAATGGTAATGAAAGTATAGTAATTATTGATTCAGGAAAAATTATAAAGAAATTTGAGGGAGATTATGGCTTAATATACCATATATGGCCTTCACCTGATGGTAAAAAAGCTGCATTCTCAAACGGAAGGCAGGAATTGTTTATCCTTGACATGGAAAATAGTAAGATAAATAAAATTGATAAGGCAAATGTAGAACCTATTGAGGATTTGGATTTTTCTCCGGACAGCAAGTGGGTAGCATATTCAATAGGAATAAATAATACAAGGAAAAAGATTAGAATTAGAAATATTGAAACAAATGAATATTCAGATATAGAGGGCACGTATAGGATAGATTTTTCACCGTCGTTTGATCCCTTGGGCAGGTATCTTTATTTCATTTCAATTTCAAGCTATAAAGCGATCATGGATCCGGAATCACCTTCTCTTACTTTTCCCAATTATTCTAAGATATATTTAGTTACTCTAAAAAATAGCATTAAGAGCCCTTTTGTTGATAACCTGGACCAAGAGCAAAAGGAATTTGGAATTGATCTGGATAACATATCACAGAGAGTTGTCCCAGTTCCATTAATGGAGGGAAGGTATTCTTCTTTAAGTTCGGTGAAAGAGGGTTTTATCTATTTTTCAATGCCTCTTAACATAAATGAAGAAAATGTTGGTGAAATTCATTATTATAATATTGAAAATAAAAAAGATGAGATTATTGTTGAAAGGGCTAATGATTACAGCATTTCTTTGAATAAAACAAAGATCCTTTACAGATACAGGAATATGTATAGAATAATTGATTATTCGCAGAAGCAAGAGATGAAATCCATGAATCCTGGCAAGGAATCAGGTATAATAGATCTTAATAGGATAAAAGCATGGGTAAATCCAGGAAAAGAATTCAGACAGATGCTCTATGAAGCATGGATGATGATGAGGGAAAATTACTGGAGGGACAATGGTATTCAATGGGACAGAATATTCAAAAAATATGAAATATTGCTTGAAAAAATATCAACAAGGGCAGAATTATCGGACGTAATATGGGAATTGCAGGGGGAGCTTGGTACATCACACTCATACGAATATCTTGGTGATTATTTCAACTCACCACTTGAATCTAGGGGATACCTTGGTGCCGAATTGGAATTCAATAATGGATACAGGATTAAGAAAATTTATAAAGGTCGGCTGGATGAAAAATCTCCCTTGCTTTTACCAGGTACAGATATAAAAGAAAATGATCTTATCGTGGAAATTAATGGCGTTGAACTTGATAAAAACAATCCCCCTGGAAAATTGTTAACAAACCTGCCTAGTGATGTGGTATCAATAAAAATAAGGAGAGATGATAAGGATTTGATATTCAATGTAAAAACAGTAGGAGATGAATCTTCGATAATATACAGGGACTGGGTAGAAAAAAATAAGAATTATGTTCATGAAAAAACAAATGGAAAGGTGGGATATATTCACATACCTGATATGATGGAATTTGGCTTTTCAGAATTTCACAAAAATTTTCTTGAAGAAATAGAGAAAGATGCACTAATCGTAGATGTGAGGTACAACAGGGGAGGATATGTTTCACCCTTCCTACTTGAAAAATTGAACAGGAAGATAATAGGTTATGATAATCCAAGGCATGGTTTAAAAATTGAATATCCACCATATTCTCCAAAGGGACCTTTGATATGCATAACAAATGAATTGGCCGGATCAGACGGCGATATATTTTCACACTCATTTAAATTGATGAAGATTGGAAAATTAATAGGAAAAAGGACTTGGGGCGGTGTAATAGGAATTAATCCTAGGAGAAGATTGCTTGATGGTTCTGTGGTAACCCAACCGGAATATGCATTTTGGTTCAAGGATGTCGGCTTTGGTGTTGAAAATTATGGCACAGACCCAGATATTGAAATTGATATAGCACCTCATGATTACCTATCGGGAAAAGATACACAGCTAGACAAGGCCATAGAAATGGTTATGAAGGAACTTGAGCAATTTCATAGAGAACTTCCCCCTTGAATACATAGGATGGAAAATGAACGGAAATTAAAAAACCATCCCTTTTTGATTTTATTACTTTATTGTTTAAAATGCCAATTCTTTGGTCTTTTTTTACCAACCTATTTTTTAAAATTTTATTTTCCGGGAAAAATAGACCAAATTCCTCACTCCTTACCTTTTCCATTTGTGAAAGATAAAACTTTTTATTTTCTGGTTTTTTATTTTCTAAAAAGTCCAGTAAAACATGAAAAATATTCTCAGACACTCTCTTTTGAATGTATCCACCAAAGCCAGAGGGCATTTCTATAATAATGGAATTTTTGCCTCTTTTTACAACTTCAGTCATCAGTTGGCCTCCTGTACCTCTTGATTCAATTACATACTGCAAATCGATCATTTTAGTTAAATTTTCAATATTTTTGTGGTGCTTGTATAAGGCAAGTATATAGGGATGGCACAAAAATCCACAAGAATGAAGATCAATTATTATATCATTATCCATTGCAATTGAAAATATTTTATCGGCTAATCTTTCACAAATCGATCCATTTTTCTTTCCAGGGAAAATCCTGTTCAAATCTTCACCACCATAGGGTGATACCCTACTCCTGTAAAGAAAGGCACCCATATTTGCAATTGGAATTATGGTAATATCATAGTCCATATGATCATTTATGTGGTCCTTTAATAGCATGTTTGTATAAATGCTTGAATGCTCGTCACCATGGATGCCTGAGATTATTAATACCCTATGACCTTCTCCAGGTTTTCTGTAAATTTCAAAATAATTGTGGTACATTTCATCTATGAAAACTTTCTCTTCAAGCATATTAAATTATAAAAAATAATGAAATTTAACCTTTTGCATTCATATTATTCTAGCTATGAATAAAAAAATTAGAAAACCAAGAAGGGCTCCAGTATTAAGAAAAGGTAAACCTGGTAGAGGTTTTCCCTGCCTTAAAAATATGAAAAGGACAATAAGACCCGTTAATGTTCCCAATAAAGTTAATACTGTTCCTAAAATGTTGTAATTGTACATGACTGAAACTATGAGTATGGAAGGAACTGCAGCATCACCATAGCCCATGAACATGGCCATCCTTTCACCATCTTTCCCTATTTCTTTGACATTTACAGTATCTGAATCTGGAAAAATAAATAGTGCAGGAAGGCCACTTTTAACTGTTCCTTCCGCGAGCGTGATCATATGCTTGCTGAATTTAACTGCGTAAAGATCATAGAAAATTAAAATTATGAGGAAAATTACAACAGGTATTATACCTATATTTGTTCCAAGAACAGCTGCACTACCTCCTGCAACTATTATTCCAACAACATTCATAGCAAGCCAATTTTGCTTTTTGTAAAGATAATATGGTAAAAATATTCCTATTGCTAGGCCCAATATGCTAGGTAAATAATAACCAAGAACTCCAGGAATAATGTAGGAAAAAATTACTGAAAATATAAGGAAAAGTATCAAGCCTATTGCAAAAAAGTAAAATCCTTTCAGAAAGTGTTCCTTTTTATGTTTTAAAAGTACAAGCATTATTAAGGTGAAAATTATTATTATGATAAAATAATATATTGCGATGAGTGGATTATTTTCCTGAGAACCATAGGCTTGGCCACCTATGGGTGCGAAGAAAAAATAAAGGACCATAGCTAAAAGAACTGTATCTATAAAGGAAAAAAACATTAACAAATACTGTGGAATTGTTCTCATCCTATTCCCTTCTTATTGTATTTGCATTTTGGATCTATGCACTGCTTTTTTTCATATTTGCCATTCTTTACAATAATTAAAGGCAAACCGCAGTACGGGCATTTTTCAAATGTTGGTATAATTTCGCCTTTTTGAGGCAATGGATAAGTAATTTTGCATTTAGGATAGTTCGAACATCCAATGAATCTCTTTCCTGCCTTTGATTGTCTTATTACGAGTTCACCACCGTCCTCAGGGCATTCTCCAATTGTTTCCTTCTTTTTATTGTATTCGCATTTAGGATTTATACATTTTATATCAACTTCCTGGCCCTTTCTTATTATTTTAATTAAAGGCAAGCCGCAAACTGGACATTGCTTATCTGTGAGCTCTATCTTTCCTGTCTTTGGAAGATAGTATCTGAAATCACATTCTGGATACCTTGAACATTGAATATACCTGAAATTTTTGTTCTTGTACATCAAAAGTGGTGAACCGCATTTTGGACATTTGCCCATTTCTCTATCTTCATTTATACCTGTGTTAATTATCTTTTTTATGTTATCCTCGTTCTTTTCAAGCTCATTTAAAACATTGGAGAGCATGGCTTTTGATTCTTCTATTACCTTTGCCTTTTCCATTTTGCCTTCCTCAATTGCACTCATATCCTGTTCAAGTTTAGCTGTCATGTCAGGCTTAACTGCATCAACATTATTCCTTTCCATTGCTTCAACAAGAGATATTCCAAGGCTTGTTGGTTTTATAACCATGCCCTCTATGTAATTCCTTTCATATAGCTTCTCTATGATTTCATGCCTCGTACTCTTTGTACCCAGGTTCAGATTTTCCATTTCTTTTATCAATGAAGCCTGGTTATACCTTTCAGGGGGTTTTGTTTCCTTTTCAAGTAATTCGATACTTTTTATGTTAACTTCCTTTCCCAAATCTGGAATTTCCTTTTCCCTAATCCTCAAATAAGGATAATATTTCATCCAGCCCTCGTCCAAAACCTTTGTTCCTTTTGCATTGAAAATTTCATCATTTATTGAAATTTTAACATCTGTAGATTTTATTTTTGAATCCGGAGCTATTGTTGCAAAAAATCTTTTTACAACGAGATCATAAACTTTAAAATAATCTCCCTTTAACTCATTTTCTTTGATCGCCTTTACAGGATATATTGGTGGGTGATCTGTTGTCTGAACCTTCCCCCTGCTTGCCCTTATTTTTTCCTGTGAAAGCAATTCTTTAGCTTCTTCCTTATACTGTGAATTTAAAAATTTTTCTAGCAGGGATTTTAGATTTATGGATGGTGGATAGACTGTGTTATCTGTTCTAGGGTATGAAATATATCCCTTGGAATAGAGATCTTCAGCGATTGACATCGTTCTTCCCACAGACAGGCCAAGCTTTGTTGATTCCCTTAAAAATTCTGTAGTGTTAAATGGTGGAGGTGGTCTAATTTCATATTCCCTTTCCTTTAATTCTAGAACTTCACCTTTTTTAAAATCTTTAATTTTATTGAAAATATTATCTGGGCGTTCTTTAAATGGATTTTTTTCATGCTCACCCACAAATTCAACATTTTTCTCAATGAAATTGGCTATCAGCTGCCAGTATTTTTCAGGCTTGAAATTCTTTATTTTCTTTTCCCTATCCACAATCAATGCAAGAGTAGGGCTTTGGACTCTACCTACAGATATGAAATTTTTCCATTTCTGACCTGTCACAAGAGAAAAAAATCTAGTTAAAACTGCACCCCATACTAAATCTATATTTTGACGTGATTCTGCTGCATCCGCCAGATTGTTGTTCAATTCTGTTAAATTTCTGAATGCATTCATTATTTCATCTTTAGTAACAGCGCTGAATTTTGCTCTTTTTAATTTACCCCTATAGTTTAAAATTTCTACAGCTTCTCTTCCTATTAATTCACCTTCTCTATCATAATCTGTAGCAATGATTACTTCATCAGCTTTGCTTATAATTTCCTTTAATATATTAATAAGATTTTTAAATTTCTCAATCTTTACAGGTTCAATATTAATCAATTCTTTTAAATCATCTTTAACCCAATTTTTGTATTTTTCAGGATAATCAAGTTCAACAATATGACCCTTTAGACCAATCACAAAATATTCATCTTTATCATTGTTAAATGTAAAATAATAAACACCTTTTTTATTCACTCTTTTAGGTTTCCCTCCTGAAAGGAAATATGCTATCCTTTCTGCTACGCTATTTTTTTCTGCTATAACTGCAATTATCATTTAAAAAACCTTAATTGATGTGAACTATAAACTTTTTCGTATTTTAAATATTTATAAAATTTTTTTCCAAAATAGCTCAGTAGAAATCTTCATAAAAATATTTAAAGAGGAGGGTTTTTGTTGTATTTCCGCCATACCCATATATGACTGAAACCCTCAAA